>Ga0187809_10000055_pt1 | contig 84204 bp, 76 predicted proteins | sample NC_wetland_sal_i_8_FD_132415 | JGI IMG/M metagenome (GOLD analysis project Ga0187809, IMG submission 132415) | Wetland sediment microbial communities from Neuse River Estuary, North Carolina, USA - ASW_4 | ecosystem: Environmental > Aquatic > Freshwater > Wetlands > Sediment | place: USA: North... | reverse complement strand
GGATTACCACTGGTTTCCCAGTAGATCTCATTGTCCTGGCCTACCGGAAGCCAGCCGTGGTCATACGGTTCGATACGGGGGAAGAGCTCGGCCATGATCACATCATCGCGATCGGTGCACCGACGATCGCGGCTAGGGTGAGGTTGCGGCGTCGAAACCAGGCGAGCCGCCCCCGCTCCCCGGAGCGGCTCCAGCGGAGCGAGGTTCTCGATGTCTGACGAAGGTGTGGCCCGACTGGCCAAGCTGTTGCAGAAGTTCCGCATCGCCATGCTCACCACGGTCGCCGAAGACGGCGCACTGACCAGCCGGCCGATGGCGGTGCAGGAGGCCGAGTTCGACGGTGACCTGTGGTTCTTCGCCCAGCGTGATTCGCACCAGGTCGCGTACATCCGCCGGCAGGCCGAGGTCGGCGTGGCCCTGGCTTCGACCGACAGTTGGGTCTCGGTGGCCGGCACGGCCGAAGTGGTCGAGGATCGGGACAAGGCCCGGCAACTGTGGAACAGCGGCGTCGAGGCCTGGTTCCCGGACGGCCCCGACGACCCCGCGATCGTGCTGATCAAGGTGCACGCCGACGGCGCAGAATACTGGGACTCACCCGGTAGCCGGGTCACCACGATGCTCAGCTACGCCAAGTCCAAGGTCACCGGCCGCCGGCCCGATGTCGGCGAGAGCCGGACAGTCGAGCTCTGAGCCGACGGCCGCGCCACCGGGCGGGCGGCGGCGAGAACTCGGCTCAGCAATTACGGTGAAGCTATTGCGTCAAGCTCCCGGCGCACCGCGTTCTACCCCGAAGACGTGGGAGGCAGAGTGAGCGAGGTCGGCATGAACGAACCCGACGGCACGACGACTACCGCGACCGCAGCGACACCGCCGCGTCGCACCCGCACCAACCGGGTCCCGCGCAGCCGGGGCGCGATCAGCGGCTTTCTCCTGATTTTGCTCGGGATCTGGGGCGGCCTGGTGCCCTTCATCGGTCCCTATTTCGACTACAGCTACGGCAGCACCCAGACCTGGCACTGGACGAGCGGGCGAGGGTGGTTGGAGGTGTTGCCCGGCGCGGTGACCGTGGTCGGCGGTTTGTTGCTGTTGATCAGCAAGCACCGGGTCAGCGGTAGCCTGGGTGGCTGGCTGGCCGCGCTGGCCGGGGCGTGGTTCGTCATCGGCAAGACGGTGGCGGCGTGGTTCCACACCGGCGGCGTCGGTTCTCCCGTCAGCCATCATGTCAGTGGTCGGGCGGTGGCCGATCTGGGCTACTTCTACGGCCTGGGCGCGGTGATCCTGTTCCTGGCCTCGTTCGCACTGGGCCGGCTGGCCGTGGTCGGCGTGCGCGACATCGCCGCCGCCGAGCGGGATGCCGACCGGGAAGCCGAGGCGGATCGGCTGGCGGCCGAGCGAGAGCGTGAGCGCGAGGCCCAGGCCGAGCGTGATCGCGAGGCCCGGCAGGTCGAAGCGCAGCGGGTGGAGCGGGCTCGGCAGGAGGAGGAAGCGCGGCGCGCCGACCGGCTCAGCGCCGAAACACCGCCGGCGGCCGGCGAACCGGAAGCCGGGCACCGCGCCGCCGACGAGCCGCTGACCACGGCGGACGAGCCCAGCTACGACAGCCGCTCGGACTACAACGTTCGGCGGGAAGGCGAGCTGGGCGACAACCGCTACGACGGCACCGAGGTGGGCGAGCCGGTCGGACACCGGCCGACGCATCGGGACGGAACCGACACCATTCGCTGACCGCCGGTAACGAGGAACTCACAGGCAGTACTTTGGCTTTTCTTTTGCACGGCAATCCGACAGGCTGACCCCGGTGGCCAGAGCGCTACCCCCTCACGCCGAGGGAGTCCCGGGACGAGGTCGATGGCCGGCAGGCACAAGCTGTTCGACGGGCTGGAAGGTGACGACGATCGCCGCAGCCGGCGCTCGCGCCTGACCATAGCCGTCATCGCCGCACTGGCGCTGCTGACCGCGACCGGCGTCTGGTGGTTCTCCCGCGGCCGGTCGGGCTCGTCGCTGGAACCGGCGGCGGCCGTCCACCATGTCGTCTGCACCGGCCCGGCAGTGACCGTTCCGGTCGTGCTGACGCCGCAACTGGCTCCGCCGGTGAAGCGGATCGCCGCCGACTGGCTGGCGACCGAGCCGCGAGCCGGCGGGCGTTGCGTCCGGCTGCAACTGACCGCCCGGACGTCGGATCAGGCCGAAGCCGAGCTGGCCCGGCAGGCTCCGGCCGCAACTGGGATCTGGATTCCGGATTCCTCGGTCTGGGTCCAGCGGTTGCGGGCCGACCGGCCCGCGGCTGGCGCCGAAATCCAGCTCCGCCCGTCGCTGGCCAGCTCGCCGCTGGTCGCGGTCGCCGCGCCCCGCCGGGCGGCCGTGCTGGCCGCCGGCACCGGCTCGGCCGACTTCGACCCGTTGCGCCAGGCGATATTGCCTGACGCCGGGCACAACGCCGAGGGTCTGCTCAGCCTGCTCAGTCAGGCTGGCTCCGCCCCGGCCACGAGCGGTGATCTGGCCGGACGCCGCCGGAGCGCCCTGGCCAATCCAGCCGAAGGTTTCGACCGGCTGGCCGCGAGCCAGGCCGAGACGATGATCTTCGTCGCCAGCGAGCAGGCGGTGATCGCAGCCAACCGGACCGCGGGTGGCCTGATCGCGGTCGCGGTCTACCCGTCACAGCCGACGCTGGGCCTGGACTTCCCGGTGGTCCAACTGCACGGCTCCGCTGCGGCACCGGGGCAGGCGGCCGCGGCCGCGGCGTTCGAGCGCGTGCTGCGAGCTCCGGCCGCCCGGGCCCAGCTGGCGGGCGCTGGATTGCGGGCGCCCGACGGGGCGCCGCTGCCTGGCCTGGGCGTGGCCAGCGGTGCGCTGCCGGACCTGGTGCCGGCCGCGGACCCACCAACTCCGCAGCAGTGCCTGGCCATGTGGCGCCAGTGGCAGTCCGCCGGCTCCTGAGCCAATCTGATCGCCGGCTCGTCCGGTCGGCTCGGCTCGGCTCGATCAGCCGAACGCCGCGGCGGCACCGCACTCGAGACAGCGGAACACCGGCCCGTCCGGGGCCAGTGCGCCATGGCTGACGCAGGCCGGTTGGCCATTCGGATCCAGGACGATGTTGCCCAGGCTGACGTCCCAACCGCCGCCGACGTCCACCAGCCGGGTTTCGCTCGGCCGGCTGAGTTCGCGAGCCCGGTGCACCGCGTGCACCGCTTCAGCCACCGCGACGAAAGAGCTGTCCTGCTCCGACCACCCCTCGAACGCGGTGACCGGGATGGTGAGGTCCTCGCCCCGGAACCGGGCCACCACCGCCCGTTCCTCTCCGGACGGCAGGCCGAAGGTCAGGCTGTAGCAACCGGGTTCGGCCAGCGCCTCGAGCTTTCGCAACTGCGGGTCCACGAGTGATCAGCATTCCCGTTCGGCCCGGCCGGCACCAGTCGGCACGCCCGGCGTTGCGCGGCCGGTCAGGCCGGGTGAACGGCGCCGATCCGGTGCTGGCTCAGCCGCTCCAGATCGGCCACCACCCGGTCGGCGATGTAGCGGTACCCGGCGTTGTTGGGGTGCGCGGGCACGTGGCCGACGTAGGCCGGCGCGTTGGCCTTGGTGATCCAGCCCTCGGCGATCGGGTCGATGAACGGCACCTGGCAGTCGTGGGACGCTACGGCCATGGCGTGCTCGGCGCTGCGCTGCCCCGGCCCGACCGGTTGCCGAAACGGCACGTTGCCCAGCAGCACGACGACCAGGCCGGGATACTTCTGGCGGGCGGCCCGGACCGTGCTGCAGGCCGCAGTGCGCAATCGTTGCGCCGGGAAACCGGCATCGTTACGACCGCCCTGGATGATCATCAAGCCGGGTCGCAGATCGGCCGGCATCCGCGTGATCTGCTGGGCGAAGGTCGCGTCGCCGTGCGGGCCGGCATTGATGAATCCCGAGCCGGACACCGCATAGATGTGAGCCGGCCAACCCAATGCCGCGGCAACCTCGTGAGCGTAGCCGCGAGTCGGCGAGCTGGCCCCGAGCGATGCCGTATAGGACGCGCCGACGAAGGCCAGGATGTGCCGGCGCGGCATCCCGATTGCAACCGGGTGCAGACCCGAAGCGGTGACCACGCGCCGCCCGGGATGCACCAGCAACGCCACGCCGACCGCCGACAGCAGAGCGGTCAGGGTGAGCGCGCCGAGGACACGCCGGCGATTCATCTGCTAGCTGCTCCGTCCGCCACCGACTCCGGCGGACGGCGGCAGCCGTTAGTAGATCATCCGGGGATCGGCGTAGTGCTTGAATTCGAGAAGATTGCCAGAGGGATCCTGTAGCACGAAGCTGTGATGTTCCTCGACCAGGCCCTCGAACCGGTGGAAGGGTTTGGCGAAGAAGGCCAGCCCGCGAACCTCGGCCAGCCGGACCAGCCGCTCCCAGTCCGCCTTTTCCCGGAAGGTCACCCCGAAATGCCGGGGGTACAGCTCCGGCTCGGGCGTGATCTGGTCCGACTGGTGGCAGACGAGCTGGTCGCCGAAGAAGTCCAGCGTTATCCGATCGTTGTAGCGGCGGGCCAGCTTGCAACCGAGCCCGGTCACGTAGAACTCGTAGGCCTGGTCCAGGTCGGCGGCGGGGATGGCGAGGTGGAAGGCATCGCGGCTCTCACGCACTGCGCCGCACCTCCGCCACGGCCAGCCGGGCCTCGGTCTCGAGCAGCGTGTCGCCGCGCAGCCCCAGCCGCAGGGTTTCCAGCGGCACGACGTCATCGGGGGCGATATTGCCCAGGTTGACGTCCGGGCCGAAGCAGTTGATCAGCGTCGTCTGCAGCTGCTTGTTCGGGGCCTCGAACAGCACCCGGTCCAGCTCCAGATCCGACTCGTGAATCTTGTCGATGAGATCGGTGCGCAGCTCCCCGTTGGCCCGGCAGATGCCGCTCTTGCCACTCTCGCGGGCCTCGGTGATCACGTAGTCGGCGCCGGCCTGGAAGTCCTGGTGCAGGTACTCCAGCCACACCTCGATACTCATCTCCTCGGACTTCACGCTGTCCTTGAGCCCGACTTCGCTGAAGACCCGATAGTGCGGAGCGACTCGGCGGATGTATTCCGCCTTGTCGGTGTTGCTGAGCTCGATCGTGCCGTTGGAGATCTCGACGCTGCGGCAACCGAACCGATCGCAGTAGCGCAACCAGTCGGCGAAGGCATCCTGGACCAGGAACTTCTCGAACAGCGTGCCACCGAAGTAGAAGTCGATGCGGTGATCGCGCAACACGTCGATCTTGCGTTTGAGATCAGCCGTCAGCAGCGACGTACCCCAGCCGAACTTCACCACGTCGATGTAGTCGGCGAAGCTCTCGACCACGTCGATGAAGCGGCGAGTCGGCAGGCCACTGTCGATCATCATGGTGAGTCCGCGGCTGCGCGGTTTGACCGCTCGCTCCGGCAGGCGCAAGGCGTTGTCGTGCACTGCGGTTCTCCTTTATCCGATCGGGGTGACCGATTCGGTCGTCGTGGTCGGAGCCAGCGTCTCTTCGCTGGTTGGCGGCCGCCTGGGCGCGACCTTGGGACGGCCGGTGAGGATCAGGCTGCCCGGCACCCGGCGCAGCACCTCGGTCACCCCGACCGCGGCCAGGACGACGAATGCGTAGACCAGGACGGTCAATTGCGGGTTGGCGACATGGCGTTGCACGGTGTGGTGGGCTGCCCCCAGCAGCATCGACAGCAGCAGCGGGTGCACCAGGTAGATGCCGAACGATCGGTCGGAGGCCCAGTTCACGGCAGCCTGCAACCGGCCGGGCCGGCGTCGTTCGCGCCAGCTCGTGCCGATGGCGACCAACCCGGCAACCGCTGCCATCGACCAGGGCACCATCACCGGCTGCAGCACGGTCGAAGCCGTGATCGGGTCCTTCCCGGCCAACATGCCGGCGCAGTACCAGCCCAGCGCCAGGGCCGTTCCGGCCAGCACCAACGCCACGATCACGGCACGGTGCCGGGCGACCCAGCCCAGGACCCGGTGCCGGTGGCAGGCCGTGACCGCCCCGAGCAGGATCCAGAACTGGTAGTTCCAGACGTAGATGTCCTCGTGCGCATCCATTCGCGCCGCCCAGCCGTGAAAGCTCGGTGCGTAGGCGAGCTCGGCCAGCCAGGCCAGTTGCAGCACCGCGCTGATGGTGAGCAGTGCCAGGTGATGCCGGCGGGTTGCGTTGACCAGCCGGGAGATGAGCGGGAACAGCAGGTAGATCTGCAGCGAGACGAGCAGGAAGTACAGGTGGTACCAGGCCGAGCCGATCAGCAGCTGGTACGGCAGGCTGGTCAGCTGATGGGTCCAGCTCACCGGCTCGACGACCGGCCGCCACGCGGCGTAGATGAGCGACCAGGCCAGGTAGGGTCCGCCGACCAGCAGCAGCCGGCGCCGGTAGAAACGCCCCACGTCGTAACGGCGGGAGCCGTACTGGTGCATCAGGACGAAACCGGTGATGAAGAAGAACGACTCGCGGGTGAAGTGCAGCAGCATCTCCAGGCCGTTGCTCACCGGGTTGCTGGCGACGTTCACCGCCGAGGTGGTGTGCACCCCGATCACGCAGGCGAAGGTGAGGATCCGGACGATGTCGATCTCGTGCACGTGCCGGTCGGCTTTCGCCTCGGCCGCCGTTGCCACACCCCGCCCAGCGGCTACCGGCGCGCTCATGGGGCGGCGGCCGACGGGTCCGACACCGCCGACCGAACCAGGTGGCGGCGGATCTTGCCCACCGATGCCCGCGGGAACGAATCGACCACGGCAAAGGAGACCGGCCGCTTGAACCGGCTCAGCTCCTCGGCGCACCGCTGTTCCAGATCCGTCACCAACCCCGCCACCTCAGCCTCGGTCAACTCCGGAACGTGCACCAGCTGCGCCACCGGTACCTGGCCGAGCACGTCGTGCGGGGCCGCGACGACCACGGCCTCGCTGACCCGAGGGTCTGCCAGCAGTATTTCCTCGATCTCGCGCGGGTAAACCAGCTCGCCGCCGCGGTTGATGACGTCGTCGGCCCGGCCGGCCAGGAACAGGTTGCCCTCCTCGTCCAGCCGGCCGAGGTCACCACTGTCGAGCCAACCGGCCGCGTCGAACTTCTCCCCGCCTCGGCCGTCGGCGTAGCTGGTGACGATGCCCGCGCCGCGGATCCACACCGTCCCGGTCGTTCCAACCGGCGCCGGCTCGCCGTCCTCGCCGCGCACCTGCAGCTCAGCGCCGACCGGGCGCCCGACCGAGCCGGCCGGAACCGGCTCGTCGAGGGCAGTGCTGGTGATCTGGCTGGCCGCCTCGGTCATGCCGTAGCTCTCGATGATCGGCACGGCCAGGGCCGCGGCGATCGCGGTGCCGACCGGTACCGGCAGCGGGGCCGACGCGGACCGGATCAGCCGCAGCGCGGGCCACGGTTCGGGCAGCCGGTCGCGGGAGAGGATGGTCAGGATGGCGGGCACCGCGTTGACCCAGCTGATCTCGCGCTCGGCCAGCAGCGCCCAGAAGCCGGTGCGCCGAAACCGCCGATCGAGCACCAGCGTGCCCCCGGCGATCAGGGTGGCCAGCAGACCCACCACCTGACCGTTGATGTGAAACAGCGGCAGCGGGTTGAAGCCCCGGTCGGCCTCGGTCAACCGGAGCTGGCGCGCCACGGCCGAACCGACATGCAGCAACCGGTCTTCGCCGAGCTCGATGAGCTTGGGGTCGCCGGTGGATCCCGAGGTCTGCATGAGGACCGCGCCCGGACCGCGCCCCACCGGGGTCGCGGGCGCCGGGGACGGCGGCTCGGCCGAGTGGACGGTCAGCCGGCCATCCGCCCAACGCTCGGACCGGTCCGAGATCACCGTCGCGACCTGGGTGGCCCGCACGGTTCGGGCCACGTCGGCCGCTGGGGCATCCGGGTCGATCGGTACCGACCGCGCCCCGGCCGCCAGCACGCTCAGGTGGGTTGCCGCGAACCGCAGCGGGTCGTCGATGTCGAGCAGCACCCGGTCTCCGTCGAGGATCGCCGGCCGCCAGGCCGCCACCGCGTCGGCCAGCTGCCGGTAGCTCACCGCTCGCTCGGTGCGGGCGTCCTCCAGGTACGGCCGGTCGCCGTACCGCCGCGCCTGGTCGGCGATCACGGAGCTGAGTCGGCTCGGGGTCACCAATCCAGGGTAGTTACCCGTCCGTGACCGGACTGGCGAGAATCTGTGCGCGCGATAAGTGAAATCCGTGACAAGTCTGTGGTGGTACCCGTCAGCTCAGCAGGGCGGGCAGCTCCAGCAGGCTGTCGATGACCGCCACCGCCGACGACTCGAGAACGGGATCGGCGGTCAGCCACCCCCACGGGCCCCGGCGGATGCGGATGGCGGCAAGTCCGGCGGCGATCGGTGCCCGCACATCGTTGTCGAGCTGATCGCCGACGTAGACGACCCGCTGCGGTGGCAGGCCCAGTTCCTGGCAGAGCCGGCCGAAGAAGGCCGGATCCGGTTTGGCCACCCCCCATTCCCCTGATGCCGCCAGCAACTCGACGTCGAGTTGCAGGCGGCGCAACTGTCCGGCCACGCTGGCGTGCTGGTTGCCGGCGATGGCCCGCTGCAGCCCGCGGATGCCGGCCAGCGCGGCCAAGGCCGGGCGGACGTCCGGGTAGAGGTCGAGCTCGCCCAGCCGAACGGCGCCGCCCCGCTGCTGCCAGAGCTCGGCCACGCTGCGACCGCTGCCGAATCGTTCCAGCACGGCCTGTACCGTCGCGCCCTGGGCGATCATGGCCCCGAAGACCGCGGAGAACGTGTGCGCCGGGACCCCGAAGAACGCCGCCCAGGCCTGGTACTCCCGGCTCGGATCGAGCACCGTCTCGCCCACGTCGAAGACCACTGCGTCGAATTGCATGCCGCTCAGCATTGCCCATCGCCGACGGCCTGGTGCGACAGCCTGGCATGCTGAGCGGCATGACGGTCGTCGGTGCGGCCTACGGGCGCGTATTCGCCGCCCTGTACGACCCGGTGCTGGCGGTGGCCGAACGGGCCGGTCTGACCGAGCTGCGCCGCACCGTGCTGGCCGGCGCCCGCGGCCGGGTCATCGAAATCGGCGCGGGCACCGGGCTGAACCTGCCGCTGTACCCAGCCGGAGTCGAGCGGATCGTGGTCACCGAGCCGGATTCACTGATGCTGCAGCGGCTGCACCGGCGGACCGCGGGGGCTCCGGCGCCGGTCGAGCTCGCGCTGGCCCACGCCGAGCAACTGCCTTTCGCTGATCGCAGTTTCGATACCGCCGTGAGCACGCTGGCCCTGTGCACGGTGGCGGATGTGGTTGCCAGCACGCGGGAACTGCGCCGGGTACTGCGGCCGGACGGACAGTTGCTGCTGCTGGAGCACATTCGCGCCGACACCGCCGGACTGGCCAGCTGGCAGGATCGGGTGGCGCCGGCGTGGCAGCGACTGGCCCGGGGCTGTCGCTGCAATCTCGATACGGTGGCGGCGCTCGAACAGGCCGGCTTCGACGTCGCTGACCTCGAACGTCGACGCTGGCGGGGAATTCCGCCGGTCCTCAGCCCGCTGGCCGTGGGTACCGCCGTCCCGGGCTGAGCGCGGGGGTTTCAGCCGAGAAAGCCCGGGCCGACCGGGATCCAGGTCGGGTACTTGGGTTCTCGATCGTCCCCCGAGGACCGCCCCCGCAGCCGGCGATGCACCCAGGGCGCCACGTGTTCTCGGTAGTACCGCAGTTCCGGGCCAAGCCTGCGACCGGCCGCGGCCGGGGCCGGCCGGGCCGCCTCGTCTCCGGCCGGATGGCCGAGCGCGCTCAGCACCAGCCTGGCCACCCGGGCATGCCCGTCCGCGGCCAGGTGCAGCCGGTCGGGTGACCAGTAGTGCGGTTGGCGCAGCGATTCGTCGTGGAAGGCGTCGACGAAGGTCACGTCGTACTCGGCCAGCAGTGCCTTCACCCCAGCAGTGAGCTGCTCACCGCGGCGGTGGATGATCCGGCCGAACGGCAGCCGCTGGGACGGATCGGCTCCGGACAGCAGCAGCAACGGCACCCCGGCATCGGCGCAGCGCCGCACCGCCTGCGCGGTCAGCCCGATGAGTTCCCCCAGGTCGGTGCCCGGCCGCATCATGTCGTTGCCGCCGCCGTTGAGCGACAGCAGGGTCGGCTTCGGATCCAGGTCCAGCGCCGCGTCCAGCTGGTCGGTCACGATCGGGGCCAGCAGCCGGCCCCGGATGGCCAGATTGGCGTAGCGCACCGGCTCATCCAGCGCGGCCGCCAAGCCGGCCGCGACCCGGTCGGCCCAGCCCCGGGCCGGGCCGGAGGGACGTTCGTCGCCGACCCCTTCGGTGAAGCTGTCACCGATCGCCACGTAGTACAAGGGAGTTCTCCTTAGCTGCCGGGTCGGCCGGCCAGGTGGTCGAGCACCGCCGGGGTCGCCAGCGCCGCGAATTCGTGGAAGTAGGCATGCCGGGCGCCGGGCAGGATGAGCTTGCGAGCGTTGGGGATTCGCTCGACGAGCCGGTCGGCGTTGACGGCCGGGGTGAGCCGGTCGTCGGCCCCGTGCAGCACCAGGGTGGCCGCGCTGACCGCCGGCAGTACCGCCCAGGCGTCGTGGTGGGCCGAGGCCAGCAGGTGCTGGCGCCGGGCATGGGGCGGCAGGGCGGGGTCGCCCAGCACGGTGAGCGGCCCGGGATGCTCGGCCAGCCACTTCGGGGTGTACATGAGTTCGCGCAACACGGTGTCGGCGTCGGGGCCGATCAACGCCCGGCGCACGCCCATGTCCCGCTCCACCGCGTGCCGACCGCCGGGTGAGGTGCAGCCGAGCACCAGCCGATCGACCCGGCTCGGGTGCCGGGCGGCCAACTGCTGGGCGACCCGGCCGCCCATCGACGTGCCGTAGACGTGGGCGCGGTCGATACCAGCGGCGTCGAGCACGGCAATCACGTCGGCGGCGAACAGCTCGATCGAATATGGGCAATCCGGCGCGCCGCTGGCCCCGGTCCCCCGCCAGTCGAGGGTCAGGACGGTGTGCCCGGCCGCGAAGTCGGCCCGGACCGGATTCCACCAGGTGTGGTTGTTGGCCTGTCCGGCGAGCAGCAGCAGCGGCGGTCCGGCGCCGTCACGCTGGTAGGCGATCGGCGTCCCGTCGCCAGCTTGGGCGATCGCCGGCTGCACCCGGCCGTCGGGCCCGACCGGATCATCCCGGCCGGATGGCTGGTCAACCACTGCTCACACCGGCTCCCGCTGCTTGCCAACCATGTCAGCCACGCCGACCGCCGCGGCCAGGACCAGGAAGATCAGTGCGGCCACCACGCCCAGGCGCAGCGCGTGCGGATAGTGGCCGGCGCCGACCGCGGTGAAGAAGGTTGCCCCGATGACGGCCTGGCCCACGGCCAGGCCGATCCGCTGCGCGGTCTGCAAGACGCCGCCGGCGGTGCTGCCGGCCACCGGATCGACCCGCATCAGGGTCAGCGCCTGGTTCGGGGTGATGATCGCGCCTGACCCGGCCCCCATCACGAACAGCGCTGGTGACAGGACCAGCGCGCCGTGGCCGGCCAGTACCGCCAATGCGATCGAGCCGACGGCGAAACCGGCCAGGCCGATGAGCAGCAACGGGCGCCCGACCCGGGTCACCACCCGGCCGGCCAGCGGGGCTCCGATCGCGCTGCCGAGCGCGTAGGCCGTCACGCCCAGGCCCGATTGCAGGGCGGTGTATCCCAGCCCGTCCTGGTAGTAGATGGACAGCACCAGGGGCAAGCCGGCCATCGCCGGGAAGTAGGCCAGGGCGAAGACCACGCCGGCCGTGTAGGACGGGGCGCGGAAGAGCCGGAGATCGACCAGCGGGTCCCGCTCGGCGACGGTGAGCCGGCGCTCGCGCCGGAAGAACCCGACGAGCAAGGCGATGGCCGGCAGGACCAGCAGCATCAGCCGCAGATCGCGGGCGCTCTCGTACTGCACGGCCGCCAGCAGGACGCACAGCGTGGCCGCGCCGAGCAGGGCCGCCCCGGCGATGTCCAGCCGATGCCGGCCCTGGCGCCGGTCGGCCGGGAGCAGCCGGCGAGCCAGCGAGATGACCGCGACCCCGACCGGGATGTTGACGAAGAACACCAGCCGCCAGCCCAGATGCGGGCCGCCGAGCGAGATCAGCGCCCCGCCGACGATCGGGCCGAGTGCGGTGCCCACCCCGACCGTGGTTCCCAAGACCCCGAACGCCCGCCCGCGCTCGTGACTGCGGAACAGCTGCTGGACCAGCCCGGATACCTGGGGGTTGATCAGGCCTCCGGCCAGGCCCTGCAGCACCCGGGCACCGATCAGCACCGCCGCCGTCGGGGCCACCCCGGCCAGCAGGCTGGTGGCGGCGAAGCTGCCGACGCCGACCTGGAACATCAGCCGGCGCCCGTGATCGTCGCCGAGCCGGCCGGCCAGCACCGGCACCAGCCCGAAGGCCAGGGTGTAGCCGCTGACCACCCACTGCAGCTCGGCCGAGGTGGCTGCGGTCGCCCGGGCGATCGAGGGCAGTGCGACGTTGGTGACGCTGACGTCGAGCAGGGTCATGAACAGCGCCGCGCAGCAGGTGATCAGGGCCAACCAGCGACGCGGATCCGGCTCTGCGTCGACTTCGGCTGCCACTCGGTCCAGCTTAGATAGGGGCTCGATCCTCTTGCGCCCCGTCCCTGGGGTTACGGGCGGACCGGAGTTCTCGCCCTGCCGGCAGCCCGAAACAGAAATACGGACATCCCTGGGAAACCAAAGGACATCCGCATCTGTGTGTGCTGTCTCAACCAGCGCGCGCCCGAAGGGATTCGAACCCCTAACCTCTTGATCCGTAGTCAAGTGCTCTATCCGTTGAGCTACGGGCGCATGTCCGCGCACCGCCGGGGCGAGCGAACCGAAAATCGAGTCTAGCGGAGAGGCCGAGCCGCTTTCCAACCGGCCGCAACCCCGACCAAGCACGGCCCCGCCACAGCAAGCGACGGGGCCGGATCGGCTGGCGGAGGCTCGGGGATTTGAACCCCGGATGGGCGATTAGCCCAAACCGCATTAGCAGTGCGGCGCCATAGACCGGACTAGGCGAAGCCTCCTTGAAGCCGGCGCGGACGACGGCCTCAGGCCGCTACTGTACTGGCGCCGCCGAACGGAGAAAACCCGACCCGGCAATTGGACCGCGGCCGGCTCAACCAACGGTGGGACCGCGCAGCGCCGGCATCACGATCCGGTCGATGAACCGGGCCACGTCGTCCCGGCTGGCCGGCTGGCGGCGCACCAGATACCGATGCACAAGCGCGCCGGCGAGGCTGTCGATCAGCAGATCCCCGAGACCGTCCGGGTGGACCTCACCCCGCTCGACGCCGCGGGCCAGCACCTCGTTCAGCAATTGTTTGCGCGGATCCTGGAACTGCTGCTCGAAGGTCACCGCGAACTCGGGATCACGCAGGGACTCGGACAGGATCGAGCGCATGGCGTCCCCGCGCGGGCCGGCCATGCCGTCAGCGGCCTGGTAAGCCAGTTCGAACAGGGCGTCCCGGGTGCTGACATCCGAGTCCAGCGGTCCCCGGTCCACGCTCATCGCCGGGCCCGACATCAGGTCGCAGATCGAGTCGAGCACCAGATCCTGCTTGGTCGGCCAGCGCCGGTAGATCGACGCCTTGCCGGTCTGGGCCCGGGCCGCCACCGACTCGATGGTCAGCGCCCCGTACCCCTCGGTGGCCAGTTCGGCCACGGTCGCGTCCCGGATCGCCTGCTCCAGTTCAGCCCCTCGCTTGCGCTGCCGGGTCGAGTCCTCACCGTTGTCGGTGGGCGCTGCCATTGTGCTCGTAGCGATATTCGCTGGTCCCGAGCTCATGAACGGAGCATCCTTCCACTTAGCCTCATAACAGCCTCAGACCAACCTGTGTCTCGGCTGAGCCAACTACATAGTGCACGTTTGCGTTCTCTAACTCAGATCGCTAGCGTACCTCAATAGGGAACGGTTGCGTCTCTTCTGTTTCCCTGGCAGTTACCCGATCGACACTCGAGCGTCACGTCGGTAGGGCTGCATGCAGCTAGAACGGGGCGGCGGCCGGCAAGGGTGCCCGGTCGCGACGAGCCGAACACGAGCATGACCCAGGCCGGGCGGGGCGCCCGGCGACCCAAGCCAGACCAGTTCGAGGAGTGTCGTGACCACGACAGAATCAGCCGGGACCGTTCGCCCCGGCGCACGCAAGCTGGCCCATCCGGGGCTGATCCTGCTCATCATCTGCGGCGCGCAGCTCATGATCGTGCTCGACGGCACCATCGTGAACATCGCGCTGCCGCACATGGGGCTGTACTTCCACAAGAACCAGACCAGCATGACGTGGGCGATCAATGCCTACACGCTCGCCTTCGGCGGCCTGCTGCTGCTCGGGGGCAAAGCCGGCGACATCCTCGGCCGCCGCCGGATGTTCATGATCGGCCTGGTCCTGTTCACCAGCGGTAGCTTCCTCGGCGGCCTGGCCCACAACTTCGAGACGCTGATCATCGGTCGGGTCATCCAGGGCGTCGGCGGGGCGATCTCCTCACCGACCGCGCTGTCGCTGATCACCACCGAGTTCGAGGAAGGTCGCGAACGTACCCGCGCCTTCGCCGTGTTCTCGGCCGTGGCCGGTGCTGGAGCCGCGCTCGGGCTGCTGCTTGGTGGCGTGCTCACCCAGTACCTGACCTGGCGCTGGGTGCTGTTCGTCAACGTCCCGATCGGTATCGCGTTGATCGCCGGCGCCTTCATCTACCTGCACGAGTCCGACCGGCAATCCGGGCGGTTCGACTGGTGGGGCGGCCTGCTGTCGGTGGTGTGGACGACCGCCTTGGTCTACGGCTTCATCCACGCCGCGTCCGACGGCTGGAGCAACGGCATCACGATCGGCTCGTTCGTGATCTCCGCACTGAGCCTGATCGGGTTCCTGTGGCTGGAGGGCACCCTGTCCTACGCGATGATGCCGCTGCGCACCTTCCGCAACCGCAGCCGCTCCGGTGCCTACATCGTGATGCTGATCATCGGTGCGGCCATGTTCGGGATGTTCTTCTTCGTCACCTACTTCGTGCAGGGTGTACTCGGCTACTCCGCCCTCAAGACCGGGCTCGCATTCCTGCCGGTGGCCTTCGTCATCGGTATCGCGGCCCAGATCTCGGCGGCGCTGTTACCGCGCCTCGGCCCCCGCAACCTGATCATCTTCGGCTCGGTCGTGATGACCGGCGGCATGTTCTGGCTGGCCACGATCAAGTCCGGTTCGACCTACGCCGGGCACCTGCTGCCCTCGCTGGTCGTGCTTGCCTTCGGTATCGGTTCGATCTTCGTGCCGCTGACCACGGTCGCCGTGGCCGGGGTCGAGCCGCACGAGGCCGGGCTGGCCTCGGCGCTGCTGAACGTCGGGCAGCAGGTCGGTGGCTCGATCGGGTTGTCGGTGCTGACCACCGTGTTCGCCACCGCATCCCGCAACGAGGGTTCGCACCAGGCCCAGGTACTGACCCAACAGGTCAAGGAAGGCGCCGCCCCGCAGTCGGTACTGCAGCACTTCGGCGAACTGGCCCAGCAAGCCAGCAGCGGGGTCAAGGTCTCGATGCAGGCACTGACCGACGGCCGGGCGGTCCAGGCCTACAACGAGGTGCTAGCCCACGGCTCGTCCCGAGGCTTCCTGGCCGCCGCGATCTTCGCCGTGGTGGCCGTCATCGCCGCGGTCGGAATGATCACCACCGGCAAGGACGAGGTCCCGCAGGGCGAGCAGGCCATGGCCGCCATGCACTGACACCCATACGTATCGAAGGCCGGCTCCGCAGCATTTTCGGGGCCGGCCTTCGACTTTGTTCGGCCCGCATCGCGTTCCGGCCGATCAGCGGGCCGCGGCGAGCACCAAGGCCGCGTAGTGGCCGGCGCCGTCCGGGCGCAGGTGCAGCCCGTCGGGGTAGAACCAATCCCGCCGGCCGTTGGATGCCGCCAGCCAGTCGAGCACCACGACGTTGCGGTAGCCCCGCGCCACCCGTTCGATGGTGGCGTTGTTGGGCTGCTGCCAGTCCATCGGCACCCGGTCGGTGACCAGGACCACCCGGGCCCGGTCGCCCAGGTCGGACAGCGTGGCCGCCAGGTCGCCGGCTCTGATCAGGCCGTTGTTGCCGGTGTGGATGACCACGGTCCGTTGTTGCCGGCCGGCGTCGTGGTCGGCGCGGACCTCGGCCAGCGTGACGTAGGGCTGCCGCCCCTCCACCGCATGCAGGTCGCAGCCGGCGAAGTCGGCGGCCAGCGCGGGGGCCGCCCCGAGCATGACCGAGTCACCGTAGGCCGAGACCGCTGGCGGCGGCTTGACCGCCGGTGCGGGCCGGTGCACCGCTGCCGCCGGCCGCGGCGTGGTCGTCACCCGTGGCCCCGTCACCCGTGGCCGGGTATCAGCTTGGGCGAGCGTCGAGCCGGCCGGCCGCGGTAGGGGGCTGGGTGCTGCGGGCTGGGTTGCGGCCAGCGGCTGCAGTGCGGGCAGCGAACCGGCCGGGGCGGTGCTCGGCAAAGCCAGCGCGCCGGCCACCGCCGCCGCCGTCGCGGTCAGGCCGATCAGCCGGCGTCGGGACGACCAGCGGCCTCGAGCGCCGAGCGGGCGGCTGGCCCGGTGCTCGAGCCAGGACGCGCCGGCCCGCCGGGCCGGCCGCTCCACCAACCGATAGCTCGCCTCGGCCAGCCCCAGCGGCACCATGACCCGCACCGCCAGCACCACCCAGTGGTTCCAGGTGACGTCGACCCCGGGCCGGGTCACCACCACGACCGGCCAGTGCCAGAGGTAGATCGCGTACGACCGCGCGGCCAGCCAGCGCAGCGGCGGCAGGTCGAGCAGCCGTCCGAGCCGGCTGCCGGTCCGGGCCACCGCCGCCACCGCGGCCGCCGCCAGCAGGGCGATCAGCCCGAAACCACCGCGGAAGAGCAGCGGGGAGAACTCGTTCACCGTCCCGACGCACCAGACCAGCCCGCCCAGGGCCAGCAGCCCGACCAGGTCGCTGACCCCGATCCGGACCCGCCAGCGCCGGGGCCGCAGCAGACCCCGTTCGGCCCAGGCGGCTGCAGCCGCACCGGACAGCAGCCCCATCGCATGGGTGTCCGTGCCGAAGTACACCCGCGAGGAGTCGGCCCAGAACGGCACCCCGTGCCGGACCGCTTGGACCGCCATGGCCGCGGTGGAGGCGCCGGCCAGGGCGAGGCACACCATCGCCAGCCGGCCGAACCGGCTGGGCAACGGCCAGCGCTGCGGGTACGCCGGCCCGGACCAGCGGCCGAACCGGCGCCCGATCCGGTACAGCCCTGCGGTCAGCAGGACCAGCAGTACCGGCCAGAGGAGGTAGAACTGCTCCTCGATCGCCAGCGACCACAGCTGCTGGGTCATCGGCGGCCGGCCGGTGGCGACGAAGTAGGACTGGTGCGCCTCGATCAGCCACCAGTTGCCGGCGTAGCCGAGCGTGGACAGCACGCTGCCGCGCAAGGTCGGCAACTCGTCCCGCCACAGCGTCAGGCTACCCAGGATCACCGCGATCAGCAGCACCAGCAACGCCGGCAGCAGCCGAGCCGCCCGGCGCAGGTAGAACCGGCCCAGATCCAGTCCCCCGGTGGTGCGCAACTCGCGCAGCAGCAGTCGGGTGATCAGGTATCCGCTGATGGCGAAGAACAGGTCCACGCCGAGGAAGCCACCCGGCAGGGCTTGGGGGTCGGCGTGAAAGGTGAGGACGGCGAGTACCGCGAGCGCGCGCAAGCCGTCCAGGCCGGTGAAGCGGGGCGGTTCGGTGGTACGCATGCCGCGGCGATCCTGACATGCGGCTCCGGCCGGCCCGGGGAAGCGCGCCGGGGGCCGGCGCTCAGCATTCGATGACGTTGACCGCCAGGCCGCCGCGCGAGGTTTCCTTGTACTTGACCTTCATATCGGCGCCGGTGTCACGCATGGTCTTGATCACCTTGTCCAGGCTGACCACGTGGCTGCCGTCGCCACGCAACGCGATCCGGGCCGCGTTGATGGCCTTGACCGCCGCCATCGCGTTCCGCTCGATGCAGGGAACCTGTACCAGGCCGCCGACCGGATCACAGGTCAGCCCGAGATTGTGTTCCATGCCGATCTCGGCCGCGTTCTCGACCTGCAGCGGCCGGCCGCCGAGGACCTCGCACAGCGCCCCGGCCGCCATCGAGCAGGCCGAGCCGACCTCGCCCTGGCAGCCGACCTCGGCTCCGGAGATGGAGGCGTTCTCCTTGTAGAGCACGCCGATCGCGCCGGCAGTGAGCAGGAACCGGATCACCCCCTCGTCCGAGGCGCCGGGTACGAACCGCCGGTAGTAGTGCAGCACCGCCGGGATCACTCCGGCCGCCCCGTTGGTCGGGGCGGTCACGATCCGGCCGCCGGCCGCGTTCTCCTCGTTGACAGCCAACGCGAACAGGCTGACCCAGTCCATCACCCGAAGCGGGTCGGTCGAGAAGGACTCGGCGGTCAGGGTCCGGAACAGCTCCGGGGCGCGACGGCGGACCTTCAGCCCACCGGGCAGCACACCTTCGCTGCGAAACCCGTGCTCGACGCACTCCTGCATGACCTGCCAGATCCGGAGCAGGCCGGACCGGACCTCATCCTCGCTGCGCCAGACGGTCTCGTTGGCCAGCATCAGGTCGGAGATGGCCAACCCGGTCTCGGCGCTGAGCCGGCACAGCTCGGCGCCGGTGGTGAACGGGTACGGCAAGCTCGTGTCGTCGGGCTTGATCCGGTCGGCCCCGGTGGCGTGCTCGTCGACTACGAAACCGCCGCCGACCGAGTAGAACGTTCGCTCCCGGATCGGCTGCTCGGCGGTGAAGGCGGTGAACCGCATCCCGTTCGGGTGAAACGGCAGGGTGGCTCGGCGATGCAACACCAGGTCATCCGCACCGAAACTCACCGGCCGGGTGCCGAGCAGGCTGACCTGACCGGCCTCGCGTGCGGCCTGGAACCGCGCCGCGACAGTGGCCGTGACGACCGATTCCGGCGTTTCGCCTTCCAGCCCGAGCAGCACCGCCTTGTCCGAGCCGTGGCCGCGCCCGGTCGCGCCCAGGGAACCGAACAACTCGACCCGGACCCGGTCGGCCTGCTCCAGCAATCCGTCCTCGGCCAGGCCGAGCGCGAACATGCGCGCGGCCCGCATCGGCCCGACCGTGTGCGAGGACGACGGGCCGATCCCGATCGAGAACAGGTCGAACACACTGATGGCCACGACGCCGGGGCCTCCCTTGCTGCTGGCGAACTGCTGCCGCAATGGCATGCTCTTTCATCATGCCTGCCGCATCGCCGATCAGCCGCACAGCCCAGTTCCGCACCACCGTCACCACCGTGGAAACCCTGTCCCCCCGGATGCGCCGGATCGAGCTGCAGGCCGACGAGGTCGCCGAAACCGCCTGGCCGCTCGGCTGCGACATCGCGGTCGTGCTCAGCGCCGACGGCCGGGAGATCCGGCGCCGGTACACCGTGCGCCGGGTGATGGCGGACCGGCTGATCGTGGACGCGGTCCTGCATGGGCACGGCCCTGGGGCGAGCTGGGCGGCGGTGGTCGCGCCCGGGACCGCGGTCACGTTCTACGGGCCGCGCGGCGAGGTACCGGTGACCGGGGCGGGCTGGTTGCTGGCCCTGACCGACGAGTCCGGCCTGCCGGCGGTGGCGGCACTGGCCGAGGCCATCGCGCCCCGGCCGATCCGGGTCCTGGCCGAGATCGCCGACGCGGCCGAGCACTACCCGCTACCGGCCTCGGCCGAGGTGAGCTGGGTCGAGCGGGGCGCCGATCCGGCGGGTCGCGCGGAACGCCTGGAAGCGGCAGCGGCCGGAATCCAACCACTCGGCGGTCCGGGGTTTGCCTATGTGCTCGGCGAATCCCGGGCCGTGGTCCGGCTGCGCGACGGGCTGGCCCGGCTCGGCCTGACCCGCGAGGACGTCTACGCCAAGGGGTACTGGAACCTGCAGTCGCGCCCGACCCGCTGAGGCCGGCCGGGCGCCTCAGACCAGCAGCACGCCCGGGTCGTTGAGCACCCGCTGCACGGCCGCACCGGCCGCGCCCAGCACCGCCGCGTCGGTGCCGACGGTGGAGCGCAGCAGCCGCGGCGGGCGGCCCGAGACGATGCGGTGGTCGAGCTCGGCCCGCAGCGACGGCACCAGCCCGTCGAACAGGCGGGCGTACAGGCCACCGAGCACGATCACCGGCAGGTCGACCAGGTTCAGCAGGGAGGCCAGCCCGACGCCCAGCGCCGCCCCGGCGGCCTGGACGGCGGCTCGGGCCGGAGTCTCGGCGGCCGCTACCGCGCCCATCAGGGCGTCGAGGTCGGTCGCACCGGCCGCCCGCAACAGGACGTCCTGGCCGGCGTACTGCTCGACGCAGCCCTGGCCGCCGCAGCCGCAGGCCGGACCATCCGGCCGGACCACCACGTGTCCGAGCTCGCCGGCGAAACCAGAGCTGCCGCGGAACAGCGCGCCGTCGACGACCAGGCCGGCGCCAACCCCGATCTCCCCGGATACGTAGACGTAGTCCGGTCCGGTGTCCAGCCCGCGCCGACATCCCAGCGCGCCGAAGTTGGCCTCGTTGTCGACCAGCTCGATGGGGTGGGCGAGCTGGTCGGACACCGTTCGGGCCAGGCCGGCACCGGTCAGCTGGGGCAGGTTCGGAGCCCGGACCAGCTCCTGGTCCGGGCCGACCACGCCGGGCATGGCCAGCGCCACCCCGGCCAGCTCGACCGGCAGCGGCAACTGCCGAGCCAGCCGGACCAGATCGGCTGCGATTTCGGCCGCTGATCGGCGGCGGTTGTCGATCTCGTGCGCCGACCGGGCCCTGACCTCTCCGGCCAGCCCGAGCAGTCCGGCCGCCACGTAGTCGACGTTGACCTCCAGCCCCAGGCCGGGCGGTCCATCCGGGTTGATGGCTATCGGGCGGGCCGGACGGCCGACCCGATCCGAAGGTGCCACGCCCTCGACCAGGACTTCCTGGGCCAGCAGCAAGTCGACCAACGCTGACACCGTGGCCTTGGTCAACCCGGTGCGCTGGGCCAACTCGGCCCGGGAGCCGGCCCGAGCCGCCACTTCGGCCACGATCAAGCTGAGGTTGTGCCGGCGCACCGATTGCTGATCGGCCGGCGCGATCCGGGCCACCGGCCGGTCCTCCGGCAACGATCGACTGGTCATCGCAAGCTCAGCGGCTGAGGAACCGGCCGGCGGCGTCGGCGTAGCGCTCCCGCAGCCCGGGCGTGGCCGGAGCCTCGTAGTGGGCGACGCTGCCCTGCGGCCAGGCCGGTGGTTCGGACGCTCCGGTCAGCACCCAGGCCGCCTGCCGGGCCGCCCCGTCGGCGACGTACTCCCCCGGCGGCGGAACCTGCACCGGCACCGCGAACACGGTCGGCGCGATCTCGCGGACCGCCGGCGACTGGGCCGCGCCGCCGATCAGGCGCACGCCGGAAATCGAGACCCCCTGAGCGAGAAGGGCATCCAGGCCGGCCGCCACCCCGCACAGCATGCCCTCGACCGCGGCCCGGGCCAGGTTGGCCGCCGACAGGTTGGCCAGGGTCAGTCCGTGCACAGCGCCGGTGGCCAGCGGCAGGTTCGGCGTGCGCTCACCCTCGAAGTACGGGACCAGGGTGAGTCCATCCGCGCCCGGAGGTGCCGACAGGGCCAGATCGCTGAGTTCAGCCAGGCTGACCCGCAGCGTCCGGGCCACCGCATCCAGCACCCGGGCCGCGTTCAACGTGCAGGCCAGCGGCAGGAAGCCGCCGGTGGCGTCGGAGAAGCCGGCCACCAGCCCGGACTCGTCGGCCGGTTGCCGGTCACTGCGGGCGCACACCACGCCCGACGTGCCGAGCGAGACCAGCACCTCGTCACCGGCCTGGACACCGAGCATGCCGGCGGCATTGTCACCGGCTCCCGGGCCGATGAGGAACGAGCCGTCGCGATAGGCGGCTTCGGCCGGCCCGGCCACCCGGGGCAGCAGCGCGTCGTGTCCGAGTCCGCGGATCAGCAACTCGCGCCGGTAGGCATTGGTGCTGCCGTCGAAGTAGCCGGTGCCGCTGGCATCGGAGCGGTCGGTGACCAGGCCGTCGAGTTCGCCGCTGCCGGCCAGCTTCCAGCTGAGCCAGTCGTGCGGCAGGCACACCGCAGCGGTGCGGCCGGCGTTGGCCGGCTCGTGTTCGGCCAGCCAGCGCAGCTTGGTCACGGTGAGCGAGGCGACCGGCACGGTGCCGGTCAGCTCGGCCCAGGTCGCGGCGCCGAGTTCGGCCACCAGGTCGGCGGCCGCACCAGCGGAGCGGGTGTCGTTCCACAGCAAGGCCGGCCGGACCACGGCACCCTCGGAGTCCAGGCAGACCATGCCGTGCTGCTGCCCGCCGACGCTGACCGCGGCCACGTCGGCGAAACCGCCGGCGTCCGCCTTGGCCTGCTGCAGGGCGGCCCACCAATGGTCCGGGTGCACCTCGGTGCCCTCCGGATGCGCGGCCCGCCCCTGTCGGACCAGCGCACCGGTGTCGGCATCGCGGATGACGACCTTGCAGGACTGGGTCGAGGAGTCGATACCGGCAACGAGCGTCATGACTGACAGGCTATCGACGGCCACCGCTGCCGCACGGCTAGGAGCGCGCCCCGGTCAGGTGCTCCAGCGCCAGCTGGTTGAGCCGGACGAAACCGTAGCCGGTCTCGGCCACCTTCTCGGCGTCGAAGTCCTCGAACGCCGACCGGTCGGCCAGCAGTTCGGCGTAGCTCTCACCCGGGGCCAGCGTCGGCTGAGCGAGCTCCCCGACCCGCGCCGCAGCCAGGGCCTCCTGGACCTCGGGGTCGGCCCGGAAGGCGGCCGCCCGCTCCTTGAAGATCAGGTAGCTGGCCATGTTGGCCCGGACCGAATCCCAGACACCGGAGTAGTCCTCGGTCCGGGACGGCTTGTAGTCGAAGTGCCGCGGGCCGGTGTAGGCCGGACCACCGTCGGCGCCGTTCTCCAGCAGGTCGACCAGGGCGAAGGCGTTCATCAGGTCACCGTGACCGAAGACCAGATCCTGGTCGAACTTGATGCCGCGCTGGCCGTTGAGGTCGATGTGGAACAGCTTGCCGTGCCAGAGTGCCTGGGCGATGCTGTGCACGAAGTTGAGCCCGGCCATCTGCTCGTGGCCGACCTCGGGGTTGACGCCGACCAGCTCCGGTCGATCCAGCGAGCTGATGAAAGCCAGCGCGTTGCCCACGGTCGGCAGCAGGATGTCACCGCGCGGCTCGTTCGGCTTGGGCTCGATGGCGAAGCGGATGCCGTAACCCTGGTCGGTGACGTAGGACGTCAGCACGTTCATCGCCTCGCGATAGCGATCCAGCGCGGCCCGGATGTCCTTGGCCGTGTCGTACTCGCTGCCCTCGCGGCCGCCCCAGAGCACGAACGTCTCGGCCCCGAGGTCGGCGGCCAGGTCGAGGTTGCGCAGCACCTTGCGCAGCGCGAACCGGCGGACCGAGCGGTCGTTGCTGGTGAAGCCACCGTCGCGGAACACCGGGTGGGTGAACAGGTTGGTGGTGATCATCGGGACCACGATGCCGGTGTCGGCCAAGGCCTGCTTGAACCGGGCGATGATCGCGCTGCGGTCGCCGGCCGACGCGCCGAACGGCACCAGGTCGTCGTCGTGGAAGGTGATGCCCCAGGCCCCGTATTCGGCCAGCTTGTGCACCGCCTCGACCGGGTCGAGCGGGCTCCGGGCGGCGTCTCCGAACGGATCCCGGCCCTGCCAGCCGATCGTCCACAGGCCGAAGGAGAACCTGTCCTCAGGAGTGGGTGTGCGCACCATGACCGAACCTCCTCGCCACCCGGTCGGACATTCCGCCGGGACTTTGTTCAGTCGTTGAACTTACCAGCTCACGGATGGAACCGGTAGCCGATGCCCGGTTCGGTGATCAGGTGCTGCGGCCGGCCGGCGTCGGTCTCGAGCTTGCGGCGCAGCTGGCCGAAGTGGAACCGGAGGTAACCGGATTCGCCGACGTACTGCGGCCCCCAGACCTCGGTGAGCAGCTGGCGTTGGGTCACCAGCTGGCCCGGGTGGCGGACCAGCCGCTCCAGCAGCTGCCATTCGATCTTGGTCAGCCGCTGCTCGCTGCCGTCGTCGGCGGTGATCCGGTGGCTGGTCAGATCGACCTGCCAGCGCCCCAGCCGCAGCACCTGCTCGGTTTCCGGTTCGGTCGCCGCCCGCCGGGCCACCGCCCGGATCCGGGCCATCAGCTCGTCCATCCCGAACGGCTTGGTCACGTAGTCATCTGCCCCGGCGTCGAGCGCGCCCACCTTGTCCGAGCCGCCGATCCGGCCCGAGAGCACGATGATCGGCGCGGTCGAGGAGGTGCGCAGGCCGTGGATGACCTCGACACCGTCCATGTCGGGCAGGCCGAGATCGAGCAGGACCACGTCCGGCGGATGCTCGTGGGCCACCTGCAGCGCCTCGGCCCCGGAACCGGCCGAGGTGACCTCGTAGCGCCGGGCGCGCAGGTTCATCGCCAGCGACTGCACGAGTTGCGGCTCGTCGTCGACCACCAGCACACGCATGGCCGGAATCCTGCCACCCGGCGGGGATCACCGGCCGCTTGCGCCCGGTGACAGGATTATCAGCATGACTTCACCGCGGGCCGGTCAGCCGGCCACCCCGGCTGACCTGGTCGATATCGCCGCGCTGAGGGCGGCCTACTACGAGCAGCATCCGGACGTGGCCGAACCCGCCCAGCGGGTCAGCTTCGGCACCTCGGGCCACCGGGGCTCGTCGCTGTCGACGACCTTCAACGAGGACCACATCCTGGCCACCAGCCAGGCCATCGTGGAGTACCGGGCCGAGCACAGCATCGACGGCCCGCTCTACCTCGGCGCCGACAGCCATGCCCTGTCCGAGCCCGCGACCCGGTCGGCGCTGGAGGTGTTCGCGGCCAACGAGGTCGGCGTGCTCGTCGACTCCCGGGGCGGGTTCACCCCGACCCCGTCCTTGTCGCGAGCCATCCTGGCCTACAACGCCGGGCGCAGCGAGCACCAGGCCGACGGGGTGGTCGTGACCCCGTCGCACAACCCTCCCAGCGACGGCGGCTTCAAGTACAACCCGCCCGACGGCGGACCGGCCGGCACCGAGATCACCGGCTGGATCCAGAACCGCGCCAACGAGCTGCTGGCCGGCGGCCTGCGCGAGGTGAAGCGGATCCCCTACGAGCGCGCGGTCAGCTCCGACCACGTGCAGGGCTTCGACTTCCTGGACCATTACGTCTCGGCCCTGGCCGGAGTCGTCGACCTGGCGGCTATCGCCGCGGCCGGTGTCCGGATCGGGGCCGACCCGCTCGGTGGTGCGTCGGTCGCGTACTGGGCCGAAATCGGTTCCCGCTACGGCCTGTCCTTGACCGTGGTCAATCCGACCGTCGATCCCCAGTTCGGCTTCATGACCCTGGACTGGGACGGCAAGATCCGGATGGATTGCTCCTCGCCGTCGGCCATGGCCTCGCTGATCAAGCGGATGGACTCGTCCTCGACGCGGTATGACATAGCCACCGGCAACGACACCGATGCCGACCGGCACGGCATCGTCACCCCGGACGGTGGGCTGATGAACCCCAACCACTACCTGGCCGTCGCGATCGGTTACCTGTTCGCCCACCGCCCGGACTGGCCTGAGCGGGCGGCCATCGGCAAGACCCTGGTCAGCTCGTCGATGATCGATCACGTTGCCGAGTCACTGGATCGCAGGTTGCTCGAGGTGCCGGTCGGCTTCAAATGGTTCGTGCCGGGATTGCTCGACGGTTCCGTGGGATTCGGCGGTGAGGAGTCGGCCGGGGCCTCGTTCCTGCAACGGGACGGTTCGGTCTGGACGACCGACAAGGACGGCATCATCGCCGACTTGCTGGCCTCGGAAATCCTGGCCGTGACGGGCAAGTCTCCGTCGCAGCACTACGCCGCGCTGACCGAGCAGTTCGGGGCCCCGGCCTACGCCCGGATCGACTCGCCGGCGAGTCGGGAACAGAAGGCGGTGCTGGCCAAGCTGTCCCCGTCCCAGGTCAGCGCCTCGGAGCTGGCCGGCAGCCCGATCACCGACAAGCTGACCTCGGCCCCGGGCAACGGCGCGGCGATCGGTGGGCTGAAGGTGGTCACCGACCGCGGCTGGTTCGCGGCGCGACCCTCGGGCACCGAGGATGTCTATAAGTTGTATGCCGAATCCTTCGACGGGCCCGAGCACCTGGCCCGGATCCAGGAGGAAGCTCAGGCCATCGTGTCAGCCGCGCTGGACGCCTGACCCAGCCGGGCGGCTGACCACCCCCTCAGTGGAGCGAAATCCACCGCATCGGTGGATTTCCCTCCGCTGCCGGCGGCCGGCGGGGCCCTTGGGCCCTTCTGCTCTGAGCCGGCGGCGGGAACCGTCAGGGGTACGGGGAGGGAGCTGTCATGTCTGCTGCAACGTATCCGGTCCACGTCGAGGCAACCCTGCAGCCCAAGCTGAGCCGCTGGCTGTGGTTGGTCAAGTGGTTGCTGGCTGTCCCGCATCTGATCGTGCTGGTGTTTCTCTGGATCGCCTTCGTGATCAGCAGCATCGCCGCCTTCTTCGCGATCCTGGTCACCCGGCACTACCCGCGGGCCCTGTTCGAGTTCAACGTCGGCGTTCTGCGCTGGAGCTGGCGGGTTTCCTACTACACCTACGGCGCATTGGGCACCGACCGGTACCCGCCGTTCACGCTGGCCGACGATCCGGACTACCCCGCCCACCTGGAGATTGAGTACCCGGCGCAGCTCTCCCGCGGCCTGGTGCTGGTCAAGTGGTGGCTGCTGGCCATTCCGCATTACCTCGTGGTCGGAGTCTTCCTCGGCGGCGGCACCTGGGCGTTGTGGCAGAGCACCGGCAACAACGCGGCCGGCCCGGGGTTGGTCGGCTTGTTGGTTCTGTTTGCCGCCGTTGCGCTGGCCGTCACCGGCCGCTACCCGCAGCAGATCTTCGATTTCGTGCTCGGCATGAACCGCTGGGCGTTGCGAGTTGCGGCCTATGCCGCACTGATGACCGACGAGTACCCACCGTTCCGGCTCGACCTCGGCGGAGCCGAGCCGGGCGGGGCGATGACGCTGGCTGGTGCGGAGCGGGAGCGGGCCGCAACCTCCGCCCCCGAGCCCTCGCCGAGCCGCCCTTCGACCCGGCGGGGTTGGACCGGTGGCCGGGTCACGGGGCTGGTCGTCGGCTGCCTGGCCGGGCTGGTCTCGTTCGGATTGCTGGCGGGCGGGGCAGTAGCCGCCTGGGCGACCAACACCCAGCGGGATGCCAGCGGCTACCTGAGCACTGATCCGCACAGCTTCAGCACCGCCGGTTACGCGCTGGTCAGCGACCAGATCGACCTCGGTCGCGCCACCGACACCTTCACCGCCGGCGACCTGCTCGGCACGATCCGGATCAGAGTTACCAGCCGCGCAGGGCGCGCGGTGTTCGTCGGCGTCGCCCCGCAATCGGCGGTGGATGCCTACCTGCGAGGGGTCGAGCGAACCGTGATCAGCGATTGGGTCGGCGGCCGGAGCCACACCGTCGCAGCGACCGGCGCGGTCCCGGCCCAGCCACAGGCGGCCGGCATCTGGACGGCCGCGGCCAGCGGGCCCGGCACCCAGACCCTCAGCTGGCGGCCGAGCGGCGGTAGCTGGGTGATCGTGGTGATGAACGCTGACGCCAGCCCGGCCGTGTCGGTCGATGCCGACGCCGGCGCTCGCGTGCCCGACCTCGGGCTCATCGCGGCCGGCCTGCTGCTGGCCGGCGGCCTCCTGCTGGTCCTCGGGGTGGTGCTGGTCGCGGTGCCGGCCCACCGCGCGGCGACCCGCTGATCCACCCCGGCTCGGTGGAGGAAAGGCCACCTCCGCGGTGGATCTTCCTCCACTGACGCCGGCTAACCGGGGTTGGTCAGCTCGTCAAGGATGAGCACCGTCTGGGTCGAGAGCACGTCGGGCATGGTCTGGAAAGTGTTCAACACCAGCTCGCGCATGCTGGCGGCGTCGGCGGTGCGCACCAGCAGCACCAGGTCGTTGTCGCCGGAGACCAGCGCACAGTGCCAGACCTCGCCGATCTCGCTGATCCGCCGGCGCACCGCCTTCCACGAGTGCTGGCTGATCTTGAGGTAGACGTAGGCCGAGATGCCGTAGCCGTACCGCTCGGGATCGATGGTCGCGGTGTAGCCGGTCAGCACGCCGGCCTTGGTCAGCCGCTCGACCCGGGTGTAGGCGCTGGCTCGGGAGATGTGCAGCCGCTCGGCGAGCATTCGCATCGAAAGGCGTCCGTCGCGCCGCAACTCGGACACCACCGCCCGATCCGTCTCATCCAGGCTGACCGGATGTCTGACCTCAACCGCTTCCGGCGGCCTGCTGGTGGACACAATGCCTGAGGCTAGCCCGAGGTCGACAATATGTCTTGCATCAACGCCGATTTCTGGAGGATCGGCCACGCCCGGCCCAGACTTGGACCATGACTGTGGCCAACGACCGGGTCGGCGCGGACGCGCTGCTGCCCCACGGCGACCCCCGCCAGCTGATCGCACCCGACGGGCGCCCGACCGGCTCGGAGCCGCTGCCTCGGCCGGAAGTGCTGCTGGACCTGCACCGGCGGATGGTGCTCGGACGCCGGTTCGACAGCCAGGCCACCGCGCTGACCAAGCAGGGCCGGCTCGCGGTTTACCCGTCCTCGCGCGGCCAGGAGGCGTGCCAGGTCGGTGCGACCGCCGCGATGGCCGAGCGGGACTGGCTGTTCCCGACCTACCGCGACTCGATGGCCATGGTCAGTCGCGGCATCAACCCGGTCGAAGTGCTGACGCTGCTGCGCGGCGACTGGCACTGCGGTTACGACCCGTACCTGCACCGCACCGCAACCCAGTGCACGCCGCTGGCCACCAACACCCTGCACGCGGTCGGCCTGGCCCACGCCGCCCGGCTCAAGGGCGAGGACACGGTGGCCGTGGCCCTGCTCGGTGACGGGGCGACCAGCGAGGGCGACACCCATGAGGCGCTCAACATCGCCGCGGTCTGGCAGGCCCCGGTGGTGTTCCTGGTTCAGAACAACGGCTACGCGATCTCCGTGCCCCTGGACAAGCAGACCCGTGCCCGGCACCTGGCCGACAAGGGTGTCGGCTACGGCGTGCCCGGGGTCCTGGTCGACGGCAACGACGCGGCCGCGGTCTACACCGCGGTCACCGAGGGGATCGAGCGCGCCCGGACCGGCGGTGGACCCACCCTGATCGAGGCCCTGACCTACCGGATCGAGGCCCACACCAACGCTGACGATGCCTCCCGCTACCGCAGCTCGGACGAGGTGGCGCAGTGGCTGGCCCGCGATCCGATCGATCGCTTGCAGAAGTACCTGCTGGACAACGCCATTCTCGATCAGGCGACGGTGGCCGGGATCGAGGCCGAGGGCGAGGCCCGCGCCGAGCGGCTGCGGGCGGCGATGAACGCCGACGCCGTCCTCGACCCGCAGGAGCTGTTCGAACACGTCTACGCCGAGCCGACCCCGCTGCTGCGGGCGCAGGCGGCACAGCTGGCCGGCGAGTTGGAGCAGGCATGACCGCCGTCGAGGCTCGGCCTGCCGCCGAACTGGGCGAGCTCACCATGGCCGGCGCGCTGAACCGGGCCCTGGCCGATGCGCTGCGCGCCGATGAACGGGTGCTGGTCTACGGCGAGGATGTCGGCACGCTGGGCGGGGTGTTCCGGGTGACCGACGGCCTGGCCGCCGAATTCGGAGCGGGCCGGGTGTTCGACTCGCCGCTGGCCGAGGCCGGCATCGTCGGGACCGCGATCGGGATGGCCATGCACGGCCTGCGCCCGGTGGTCGAGATGCAGTTCGACGCCTTCGCCTACCCCGCGTTCGAGCAGATCACCTCGCACCTGGCCAAGCTGCGCAACCGATCCCGCGGCAAGATCAGCCTGCCGGTGGTCATCCGCATCCCCTACGGCGGTGGGATCGGCGGCGTGGAGCACCACAGCGATTCCTCCGAGGCGTACTGGGTGCACACGCCTGGCCTGCGGGTCGTCTCGCCGTCCTCGGCCGGTGACGCCTACTGGCTGCTGCGGCAAGCCATCGACAGCGAGGATCCGGTGATCTTCCTCGAGCCCAAGCGTCGGTACTGGGCCAAGGCCGAGGTCGGCTCGAGCCCGCCGGCCGGTTTCGGGTCGGCCCGGGTACTGCGGACCGGCTCCGACGTGACCCTGATCGGGTACGGCGCCATGGTCGGCACCCTGCTGGAGACGGCTGAGGCCGCCGACGGCCTCACGGTTGAGGTGATCGATGTCCGGTCGCTGACCCCGTTCGACGACGCCACGATCGCTGCCTCCGTCCGCAAGACCGGGCGGGCCGTCGTGGTGCACGAGGCCAGCGGCTTCGCCGGCTTCGGAGCCGAGATCGCGGCCCGGCTGACCGAGCAGTGCTTTCACCACCTGCATGCCCCGATCGCCCGGGTCACCGGTTTCGACCTGCCGTACCCGCCTCCGATGCTCGAGCAACACTTCCTGCCGTCGGTGGACCGCATCCTCGACGCCGTGGAGCGGCTGCAGTTCGATGACGAAGTGGCGCTGCCCTGATGGCCGGGCGCGAGTTCCGGCTGCCCGATCTGGGTGAGGGCCTGGTCGATGCCGAGATCATCAACTGGCTGGTGGCCGAGGGTGATCCGGTAACGGTTGATCAGCCCGTGGTCGAGGTCGAGACGGCCAAAGCCTCGGTCGAGGTACCGATACCGTTCGCCGGGACGGTGACCGCACTGCACGGCCAGGCCGGCCAGCGGATCCCGGTCGGGGCCCCGCTGATCTCGGTCTCGGTCGAGGCGGAGGGTGCGGCGGCCGACGGTGCCGCGGTTTCCAGCGAGTACTCGGGCAACGTACTGATCGGGTACGGCACCTCCGCCGGACCGGCGCGCCGGCAGCGCCGGATGCGCTCGCACGCCTCGCCCGCCTCGCCCTCGGCCCGCGTCGAGGCCGGGCAGAAGCTGGCCCCGGCGGTCATCTCCCCGGTGGTTCGCCGGCTGGCTCGCGAGCACGGCCTGGATCTGGCCGAGATCGCCGCCACCGACCCGTCCGGTGTGATCCGGCGCTACGACGTCGAGGCCGCGCTGCAGCACAGTGCCCGCCGGCCCGGCGGCTCGGAACCGGCGCCGGCCGGCAAGCGCATCCCGCTGGCCGGGGTGCGCGGGATGGCCGCCGAGCGGTTGGCCCGCTCCCGCCGCGAGATTCCCGAAGCGACGGTCTGGGTCGACGTCGATGCCACCGAGTTGCTGGCCGCCCGACGGGCCTTGAACACCGCCGACCCGGCCCGGCCGGTCAGCCTGCTGGGCCTGGTGAGCCGGTTCTGCGTGCTCGGTCTGATCAAGTTTCCCGAGTTGAACAGCCGGATCACCCCGGACGCGGTGGAACTGCTGGACGAGATCAACCTTGGCTTCGCGGCCCAGACCGACCGGGGATTGATGGTTCCGGTCGTGCCCGGCGCGCAGGCGCTGACCACCCGGCAGCTGTCGGCCGCGCTCACGGAACTCACTGAGGCCGGCCGGGCCGGATCGCTCCGCCCGGCCCAACTCACCGGCGGCACCTTCACCGTCAACAATTACGGCGGGTACGGCGTGGACGGCTCGGCCGCGATCATCAACCACCCCGAGGTGGCGATGGTGGGCCTCGGCCGGATCGTCGACAAGCCGTGGGTGGTCGACGGCCAGCTCGCAGTCCGCAAGGTCGGCCAGCTCACCCTGGCCTTCGACCACCGCGCCTGCGACGGCGGGGTGGCCGGCGGCTTCCTGCGCTTCGTCGCCGATTGCGTCGAGCGACCGATCACCGCGCTCGGCGAGCTGTAGCCGGGCCCTACTGCACCGCGGCGACCTGCGCCGCGGTCAGGGCCGCCGGCACGACCTGGACGTCGCTGATGCCGCCGTCCCAGAAGTCGGTCTTTCCGGCGTTGAACAGCGCTCGCCCGACGGTCAACGGCCCGACGCTCGGATCGGCCTTGGCGGTGCCGGTCGTCGTCGACTGCTCGGTGCCGTTGACGTACAGCGTGATCGTGTTGGCCGCTGAGTCGAGCACGCCGACGAGGTGGTACCAGACTCCGGTCTGCGGTGAGAACGTCGACGTCGCCCGGGTGCCGAGCGCGCTGAAGGAGAGCCGATCCTGGTCCTGGACGTACTGGAGGAAGAACGAACTCTGCACCGGACCGTCCTGACCGACGGCGGTGTGGAAGCCGTTCTTGTCGGCCAGGTTCACCCACGCCGAGACGGTGTAGCTCTTGCCCGCGTCCAGCACCGGGCCGGCCGTCTGGGCGTACTGGTTGGTCCCGTCGAAGCTCAGGCCACCGCCGTTCGGAGCGGTCTTGATCCAGGTCGGACCGTTGGCCAGGGTCAGGTTGTTGCCGTTGCCGGAGGTGTCCCTGGCCGTGGTGCCGGAGCCGTCGGTGAGCGGCCAGGTGCCGGCCTTGCTGGTGACATCTGAGCCGCAGTCGCCGGCGTTGCTGCCGGCCTTGATGACCGCTTGATTGATGGCGCGCACCTGGCTCATGTTCATCTTCGGCACCCGCCGGTCGTAGGTCCACAACCCGTTGACCTCGCCCTCGACGTCGGTCAGTTGCGTGTACACGCCGCCGGAGAGGTTGCAGCCGGCCAGGTACTTCAACGCGGTCTGGGTCTGCACGAACTTGTCGGTCAACTCGGCGGAGTTCTTGGCCCCGGCGTAGTTGATGAATCCCGCGTTCCAGCTGTCCTGCGGGATGGACAGTCCCCAACCACCGTGTTCACCGTCGATCGCGACCCGGACGTCGGCCACGTCCGGCTGCGGTTGCGCCGGGCCGGTGTAGGTGTGCCAGTCGATGACGTCGCCGGCCCCGGTGTCGGTGTTGACGCTGCCGCAGCAGTTGAATCCGGATTCGGCGTCCACCAGCCGGCTCGGGTCGTCGGCCTTGATCTGAGCCGCGGCCAGCTTGATCTCGTTGACTGCGTTGGCCGGGTTGTTGCGGTCCAGACCCCAGCCCTCGTTGTACGGCTCCCACGAGATGATCGATGTCTCGCCCTTGAGGTGCTCCACCATCTGGTGCAGCTGGCCCCGGAACGCGGTGTCCTCGGCGGCCGTCGCGGTGTAGTTGGACGACATCGAGGGCATGTCCTGCAGTACGAGCATGCCGAGCTTGTCGGCGTAGTAGTACCAGCGGTCCGGTTCGACCTTGATGTGCTTGCGGATTCCGTTGAAGCCCATCGCCTTCGTCTCGGCGATGTCCCACTTCAGCGCGGCATCGGTCGGCGCGGTGTACAGCCCGTCCGGGAAGAAGCCCTGATCCAGGGTCACATTGGCAAACGTCGGGGTGCCGTTGAGCAGGATCTTCGGGACGCCGTTGACCAGGCCGGTGCGGACGGTCCGTTCACCGAAGTAGGAACCGACGGTGTCCCGGGCCCAGCCCCAGCCGAGGACGACCGTGGCCTGGTACAGGAACGGGTGATCCGGGCTCCACAGCCGGGCGTGCGGCAGCGCGATGTCGAACGGGTGGTTGGCCGTACCGCGGCCCCAAGCCACGACCCGGTGGCCGTCCTTGATCGCCACCTCGACCGGGCCGGACGAGGAACTCGCGCTGCTGACCAGCACGGTGACCGCGGCACCAGCGGTGCTCGGCGCGTGCGGCAGCTTCGGGGTGAACGTCACCTGGTCGATGTGCTGGGCCGGGGTGGGCTCGAGCCACACGGTCTGCCAGATGCCGCTCGAAGCGGTGTAGAAGATGCCGGACGGGTCCAAGCTCTGCTTGCCCTGCGGCTGGGCCGGGGCGCCGGTGTTCTCGACGGCCACGACCACCTGCTGCGCTCCCCAGCGGTGCAGCGCGCTGGTGATGTCCGCGCTGAACGGCAGGTACCCACCGGTGTGGCTGGCGACCTTGGTCCCGTTGACCCAGACCGTGGCCTGGTAGTTGACCGCCCCGAAGTTCAGCATGATCCGCTGCCCGTGTCGCCAGTTCGGCGGGAGGGTGAACGAGCGGCGGTAGAACGAGTAGTCGTAGTGCTTGCGAACCGTCGACAGCGTCGACTCCATCGGGTACGGCACCACGATCGTCTGGCCGAACTTCGTCCGTGCCGCCGGCGGGGTGTTCAGCGCGCCGGCCGTGGACACGCCCTCGAAGTCCCACACGCCGTTGAGCGACTTCCAGTCCCGGCGGGTGAGCTGGGGCCGGGGGTAGTCGGGCAGCGGGTTGCGCGGGTTGACGTCCTTGGCCCAGGGCGTCGTGAGGTCGACGGTCGAGCCGTTGGTCGCGGAGGCGAAGAAGGACGGCACGGTCGAACCGTCGGCATAGGTGGCGCCGCCCTGGCCGTCGTAGCCGAGGGTGAGGTCAGGCCACGAGCGGTGCACGACGCCATCCAGCGTGATGACGAGCGTCGACGGGTCCTTCGAGTCGATCGCGGCCGACTTCACCGGAAAGCCCAGCGACAGGTGCGAGGTGGCCGCGGCCGGCCAGGAGCCGAGCGGGTGCCCGAAGCTCACGCGCACGGTGGCGCCGTCGGAGGACACCGCAGCCTGCGACACCGTCGGCACGAAACCGGCCGGCAGGGTGAACGCGGAGTCGGGGATACGGGCCTGCTGCGACTGGCCCGGCGGGGCCCAGGTGAGGTGCGCGAACGCTCCGCCGTTGCCCTGGAAGTACTCGGCCTTGAAGGCGTGCCGGCCGGCCGTCAGCTGGATACTGCCGGGCACGTTGACGTTCCAGTCGTTGACCCAGTGATCGATGACCGCGGTGCCGTCGATGTACAGCCGCAGGCCGTTGTCGCCGTACCAGTTGAACGTGTAGGTGCCGCTCGTCGGCACGTCGATGTTGCCGGTCCACCGGATCGCGGCGTTGTCCGATGATCCGGTGAGCTGGGCGAGCCGGCCGGTCAGATCGTCGAAGTAGACGTTCGGGTCGACGACGGTGTTCTTGTAGGTGCCGAAGGTCCAGTCGGTCGAGCCGGTCCCGCCGCCGGAGGCGGTGTAGTAGTCACCGCGCAGTCCGGGCGACGTGCTGGCCTGCGCCGGCTGGGCATGGGACGCGGCCTGCGCCGGTGGCGCGACCACTACCGACGCGATCAGGGCCACGAGAGCCAGGACGATCGGCAGGAGGCGAAGACGGCGGGCGGGTGAGGGATCGGCCACGGGCGGGCGCGGGGACCAGAGCGACACGGCAACTCCTTAGGACGGGGGCGGCTATGGGACGCCCAAACCGGACCCATAACGCACCTAAGTGATCGGAGTTAACCGTTTATGTATCGAATATGTCAACGCAATGATCGGAAATGATCGAGTCACCTCACGCTGCGATCACGTCAGACCGCACAAGTTCGCGTGCGGCCCGCTGCGCCCGGCTCCGCTGGTCCGGTGATCGGTAAGGTTCAGGCCCGTGATCAGCCCTGACTTCATCGCCGGTCTGCCGAAGGCCGAACTGCACGTGCACCACGTCGGCTCGGCCTCTCCCCGCATCGTCGCCGAACTCGCCGGCCGGCATCCGGATGCCGGCGTGCCGGCCGATCCGGCGAAGCTGGCCGAGTTCTTCACGTTCCGCGACTTCGCCCACTTCATCGAGGTGTACCTGGCCGTAGTCGGCCTGATCACCGACGCCGAGGACGTCCGGACGCTCACGTATGAGGTCGCCCGGGACCTGGCCGGCCAGCAGGTCCGCTACGCCGAGCTGACCGTCACCCCGTACTCCTCGGTCACCCGGGGCATCCCGGCCGAGGCATTCTGCGAGGCGATCGAGGACGCCCGGGTCGCCGCCGAGCGTGAGCTGGGCATCGTGCTGCGCTGGTGCTTCGACATCCCGGGGGAAGCCGGGCTGCCGTCAGCCGAGCTCACCGCCGACATCGCGACCCGGCTCCGGCCCGAGGGCTTGATCAGCTTCGGCCTGGGCGGTCCGGAGATCGGGGTGCCGAGGGCCCAGTTCCAGCCGTACTTCGACCAGGCCCGCGCGATCGGGCTGCACAGCGTGCCGCACGCCGGTGAAACGACGGGCCCGGAGACGATCTGGGATTCGCTGCGGCTGCTCGGCGCCGAGCGCATCGGGCACGGCACCTCCTGCACCCGGGATCCGCAGCTCCTGGACTTTCTCCGAGAGCACCGGATCCCGCTCGAGGTCTGCCCGACCTCCAATGTGGCCACCCGGGCGGTACCGTCGCTGGCCGAGCATCCCCTGCCGCAGATGGTCCAGGCCGGGCTGATGGTGACGATCAACTCCGACGATCCGCCGATGTTCTCCACCGAGCTGAACCGGGAGTACGAGATCGCCGCCGACCTGCTCGGCCTCGATGCGACCGGAGTGGCGGCGCTGGCCGGCAACGCCGTGGACGCCTCGTTCGCCCCGACCGAGATCAAGCACCGGCTGCACGCCGAACTGGCCGAGTACACCGCCACCCACGCCTGAACCGACCGCGGGCCCGCCACCTGATCGGTGGCGGGCCCGCGGGGTCGGTGCCGCTACTCAGTCGGCCGGGCCCTCGCCCAGCGTGACGGTCACCGTGTGGCTCTGGCCGTTGCCGTCGGTGTAACCGAGCTTGACCTTGCCCCCGGGGCTGTACTGCTTCATCACCGTGGACAGCGTGCTCGCACTGGTCACCGTGTGCCCGTCGACCGAGGTGATCACGTCACCGCCGGTCAAGCCGGCCTTGGCCGCGCCGGAACCCGGGACCACAGCGGCCACGGCCGCACCCTGCACCTGTGCGGTGGGTGACAGCTCGACCCCGAGGAACGGCGGGTAGCCGATGCGGATCTTCGAGGACGCCTGGCCGTTGAGGATCTGCTGGGCGATCGAGGTCGCCTTGGCGATCGGGATCGCGAAACCGGTGGTGCCGGTCGTGGTGCCGCCGAAGCGACCCCGGCCGCCGGAGACCGACGCCGCAGTGTTGATGCCGATGATGGTGCCGCCGGCGTTCTCGTACAGCGGTCCACCGGAGTCACCGGCCTGAATGTTGGCGTTCACCTGGAACATCCCGGTCAGCCGCTCGGAGTTGGACCCGTCCTGGTCGCTGGCGGTGATGGACTGGTCGAGCGCGGTGATGTTGCCGGTCGCCGCGGTCGGGATACCGCCGGTGCCACCGGCATTGCCGACGGCGGTGACCGCGGTGCCGACGCTGACCTTGGACGAGTCACCGAGCTTGGCCGTGGCCAGACCACTGGCGTTCTGCAGCTTGATCACCGCGATGTCATCAGTGGCGTCGGTGCCGACCACCTTGGCCGTGTAGGTCTTGCCGGTACTGATCACCGTGGCCGTAATGGACGTCGAGCCCTGGACCACGTGGTTGTTGGTCAGGATCTCACCGTCGGAGCTGAGCACGATGCCGGTACCGGCCGCCTTGCCCTGCCCGAAGTTCAGGACGGTGTCGATGTCGACCACGCCGACCGACTGGGTCTGGGTCGCCTGGCCGGTGGTTCCGGTCGCGCCACTGCCGCCGGAACCAGAGCCGTTCTGCCCGTTGGAACCGTTGCCGTTCTGGCCGTTGCCGAAGTTGAACGGATCGGAGAACGGGTTCGGCTGGGTCTGGTTCGGGGTGACCTGCGACGCCTGCTGTTGGGAGGCGCTGCGGTTGTGGTCGACCGCGATCGCCACGCCGCCGACCGCCACCGCGGCGGCGACGGCTGCGGCCACCCCGGCGTACAGGCCGCGATGCGGGTGCTTCTTCTGCGGCGCCGGTGGCGGTGCCCAGTAGCCACCGGGCGGGTAGTAGCCGGGCGGCGGCGGGTACCCGCCCTGACCGCCGGCCGGCGGGTAGTTCGCGGCCCGGTATCCGCTCTGGCCGTAGTCCGACTGGCCATATCCGGCCGGCTGTCCGTACCCGACCGGGGCATAGCCACCCGGCGCGTACGGATACCCGGGCTGGGCGTAGGCGCCGGTCGGGTAGGGCTGGCCGGCCTGGTAACCATGGCCCGGGTACTGCTGGGGCGTCGACCAGCCCGGCTGCTCGGCCGGGGCGGAGTAGTCCGGGCCGGCGGGGGCCTGCGGGCCGACGGCGCCCAGGCTGTGGATCACCGGAGGCGGCGTCTGGCGCACCTCGCCCTGCGGGTCCGCCTCGAAGGTTCGGGGTTCCGGCTGGTCGTGGCCGGGAGTGCGGGGCTGATCCGTCACGGGGACCACCCTTCCTGTCGTCTCGTTGTTACGAGTGACAGTCAACGCCCGCTACGTGGCCGCCCCCTTGGAGAAGTCCAGGCGTTTCCTGTGAGCGCCGGGGGTCATCCCGGCCCACCCTCGAGTGGCTGCTTGGCCACCAGGGTGAGTACGTCGTAGCTGGCCACCACCTCGTCGTCCTGGTTGCGGACGTCGAGATCCCAGCGCACCTCCCCGTAATTCTCGGTCTGGCGCGCCTTCTTCTCCTTGCAGGTCAGCTGGGCCCGGATACTGTCGCCGATCTTGACCGGGGTGAGGAAGCGCAGGTTGTCCATACCGTAGTTGGCCAGCACCGGCCCGGGCGAGGGCTCGACGAACAGACCGGCGACCCGGGACACGATGAAGTAGCCGTGGGCCACCAGGGCGCCGAACAGCGGGTTGGCCGCCGCCGCCTCCGGATCGGTGTGGGCGTAGAACGAATCGCCGGTCAGCGCCACGAACCGCTCCACATCCTCGGCGGTCACGGTGTGGGACTCGGTGTGCAACACCTCGCCGATCGCCAGTTCCTCGAAGTAGTGCCGGAACGGATGCACGTCGGTGGTGACGGTCGGCGCGCCGCTGACCCAACGGCCGGTCACCGCCGCCAGCGCGCGCGGCGAGCCCTGCACCGCGGTCCGTTGCAGGTAGTGCAGCACGCCCCGGATACCGCCCAGTTCCTCCCCGCCGCCGGCCCGGCCGGGACCGCCGTGCACCAGCAACGGCAGCGGCGAACCATGCCCGGTCGAGGTCTTGGCGTTGTCGCGGTCGATGACGATCATCCGGCCGTGGTGGGCCGCCGCGCCGAGCACCACCTCGCGGACGAAGTCCGGATCGTAGGAGTACACCGAGGCGACGAGCGAACCGCGGCCCAGCGCCGTCAGAGCCACCGCATCATCGGCCGTGTCGTAGCCGATGAGCGTGGTCAAGGGGCCGAAAGCCTCCACGGTGTGCACCGCCTCGGCCCGGGCGTCGCGGGCCCGGAGCACGGTCGGAACGACGAACGCCCCGCCGGACGGCAATGACTTGGCCGCCGCCGAATCGGGGCCACCGAGCACGATGTCGGCGGCAGCAGTCAGCCGGTCGAGGTTGGCTTCGAACTCCCGGCGCTGCTCGAGCGTGGCCAGCGCACCCATGGTCGTGCCTTCGGTCCGCGGGTCGCCTACCACCACCTTGGCCAGCCGGGCCTCGAGCGCCGCCAACACGGCATCGACCTGAGCCGTGGGCACGAACGACCGCCGGATCGCGGTGCATTTCTGGCCCGCCTTCACTGTCAGTTCTCGCCCCAGCTCGCGGATGAACAGCTCGAACTCCGGTTCGCCCGGCACCGCGTCCGGGCCCAGGATCGCCGCGTTGAGGGAGTCGGCCTCGGCGGTGAAGCGCACCGCGTTGGCCACCACCGTCGGGTGCTGGCGCAGCGCTCGGGCGGTTTCGGCCGAACCGGTGAAGGCCACCGTGTCCTGCCCGGTCAGGTTCTCCAGCAGGCCGTCGGTCGCCGCGCACACCAGCGAGATCGCGCCGGGCGGCAGCAGTTGCGAGGCCACCATGTCGGCGAAGACCCGGGCGGTCAGGTGTCCGGTCTGCTCGGCGGGCTTCACCACCACTGGCACCCCGGCCAGGAACGCCGGCGCGAACTTCTCCAGCATCCCCCACACCGGAAAGTTGAAGGCGTTGATGAACAGGGCCAGGCCGTGCCGCGGGGTGTAGATGTGCTGGGCGGCGAAGCTGCCGTCCTTGCTCAGCCGTTCGATTGGGCCGTCGGGGTAGACGTGGCTGTCCGGCAGTTCCCGCCGTCCCTTGGAGGAGTAGGCGAACAGCACACCGATGCCCCCGTCGACATCGAAGCGCGAGTCGAACAGGGTGGCCCCGGTCTGGAAGGACAGCGGGTAGTAGGCCTCCTCGCGACGGTCGTTGAGGTAGCCGGCCAGTTGCTTCAGGATCGCCGCTCGCTCGGTGAAGGTCAGCCGGCGCAGCGCCGGGCCGCCGACGGACCGGGCGTAGTCGTAGGCCGCCTCGACCGCGACCGGTTCGCTCGACCACCGGGCAACCACCTCGCCGGTGGCGGCGTCGAGGATCGGTTGCCCCTCGTCGGCCGCGGTCAGCCACTCGTCGCACAGGTATGAGCGCACCATTTCAGCCATAGCTATCCCCTTATTCCCGGCTTGCCTGGCAGAACGCCGCCAGCATAGACTAACTGAACGATCATTCGGTAATAGGGCAGCGGGCCGGTCCGGCCTGCGGAGGAGTGCAGATGACCGCCATCGTCGACCAGCCGGAGCTGCAGGCCGAGTTCGACGCGCTGATCGAGGCCGGCGCCACGATCGAGCCGCGGGACTGGATGCCCGAGGGTTACCGCAGGACCTTGATCCGCCAGATCGCCCAGCACGCGCACTCCGAGATCATCGGGATGCAGCCCGAGGGCAATTGGCTGACCCGGGCACCGTCCTTGCGCCGCAAGGCGATCCTGCTGGCCAAGGTGCAGGACGAGGCCGGGCACGGGCTCTACCTCTACTCCGCGGCCGAGACACTGGGGATGAGCCGGGAGGAGATGCTTGAGCTGCTGCACGCGGGCAAGCAGAAGTACTCCTCGATCTTCAACTACCCCACCGCGACCTGGGCCGACGTGGCCGCGATCGGGTGGTTGGTCGACGGCGCCGCGATCACCAACCAGGTGCCGCTGACCCGCTGCTCCTACGGTCCCTACGCCCGAGCGATGGTCCGCATCTGCAAGGAAGAGTCGTTTCACCAGAGGCAGGGCTTCGAGTCGCTGCTGGCGCTGTCCAACGGCACCGCCGAGCAGCATGCGATGGCTCAGGACGCGATCGACCGCTGGTGGTGGCCGTCGCTGATGATGTTCGGCCCGCCCGACAGCGATTCACCGAACTCGGCCCAGTCCACCGCCTGGGGTATCAAGCGATTCTCCAACGACGAGCTGCGCCAGCGATTCGTCGACATCTGCGTGCCGCAGGCTGAGGCGCTCGGGCTCAGCCTGCCCGATCCGGAACTGAAGTGGAACGCCGAGCGCGGCCACTACGACTACGGCCCGATCGACTGGGAGGAGTTCACCCAGGTCGTCAAAGGCAATGGTCCGTGCAACCGGCTGCGGTTGCAGGTTCGTCGGCAGGCCCACGACGACGGGGCTTGGGTCCGAGCGGCGGCTGCGGCCTACGCCGCCAAGCGATCGGCCCGTACTTCGACCGAACCGGTGGCCTCGTGAGCGAGCGGTCCACCAGCCCGCTGTGGGAGGTCTTCATCCGGCCGGCCCGCGGCACCAGCCACGTCCATGTCGGCTCGCTGCATGCGGCCGACGCGGCCCTGGCCCTGCAGAACGCCCGCGATCTCTACACCCGACGCAGTGAGGGGCTGTCCATCTGGGTCGTTCCCTCGGATCAGGTCGTAGCCAGTTCCCCCGACGAGAAGGACGCATTCTTCGCCCCGGCCGGGGACAAGCCCTACCGCCACCCCACCTTCTACGAGATCCCGGACGGGGTGGAGCATCTGTGACCACCGAGCTGAGCGCCCCGACGGCCGACATCGCCGACTACGCGATCCGGCTCGGTGACGACGCGCTGATCCTGGCCCAGCGGCTGTCCGAGTGGTCGGCCAACAGCCCGGAGATCGAGGAGGACGTCGCGCTGCTCAACATCGCTCTCGACCTGCTCGGGCAGGCCCGATCGTTGCTGGCTTACGGCGGCGGGTTCACCGAACGCTCCGAGGACGAGCTCGCCTACCAGCGCGAGGAGCGCAGTTTCACGAATGTCCAGCTGGCTGAACTGGAGAACGGAAACTTCGCCGACACCATGGTGCGGCAGCTGCTGTTCTCGGCCTACCAGCTGCCGCTCTACACCGCGCTGCAAGCCTCGGCCGACCAGCAACTGGCTGCCGTAGCGGCCAAGGCGGTGAAGGAAGTGACCTACCACGTCGAGCATGCCGCGACCTGGGTGGTCCGGCTCGGCGACGGTACCGAGCTCAGCCACGACCGGTGCCAGGCCGCCCTCGAAGCAGTGTGGCCCTACCACCACGAGCTCTTCGCCGACGACGAGCTGGCCGGCCGGATCGCCGAAGCCGGCGTCGGCCCGCTCCCGTCCAGCCTGCGGGCGCGGTGGCAGGACCTGGTGCTGCCGGTGCTGGGTGAGGCGACGCTCACCGTGCCGGTCGATGGCTGGCGCCCGAGCGGTGGTCGCGCCGGGCTGCACACCCAGCCGTTCGGCTACCTGCTGGCCGAGCTCCAGCACCTGCACCGCTCACATCCAGGAGCGGCGTGGTGACCGCGGTCGAACTGGAGCAGCTGCGGGCCGCGGCAGCCGAGGTACCGGATCCGGAGATCCCCGTTCTGACCATTGCCGAACTGGGAATCCTGCGCGAGGTTCGGCGCGGCCCGGACGGGCAGGCCGAGGTCGTGCTGACCCCGACCTACTCCGGCTGTCCGGCCACCGAGGCGATTCGCGCCGATGTGCTGGCCCGGACCCGGGCCGTCGATCCGCAGGCCCGGGTCGTCATCGAGCTGGCCCCGGCCTGGACCACGGACTGGATCACCGAGACCGGACGGCACAAGCTGGCCGAGTTCGGCATCGCGCCACCGCAACCAACCCGGGGCCCGGTCGGGTTGCAGCTCGGCCGCCGGATCGTGGCCTGTCCGCGCTGCGGATCAGAAGACACCGAAGAAATAAGCAGGTTCGGCTCGACCCCGTGCAAGGCGCTGCGCCGCTGCCGGGCCTGCGCCGAGCCGTTCGACGAATTCAAGAGCCTATGAGCACCTTCGCCAAGCTGTCCGTGGCCAGCATCGAGCCACTCACTGCCGACGCGGTCGCCGTCGGCTTTGCCGTGCCGGTCGAGCTCCGGTCCGAGTTCGCCTTCCATCCCGGCCAGCACCTGACGCTGCGCCGGATTGCCGGTGACGATGAGGATCGCCGGACCTACTCGATCTGCTCGACCCCGACCGAGCTGGCCGAGCACGGCCTGCTGCGGATCGGCGTCAAGCGGGTGCCGGCCGGCAGCTTCTCCGGCTGGCTGACCGAAACCCTGTCGGTGGGAGAGCTGGTCGAGGTCATGACGCCGGCCGGCCACTTCGGGCTCGAGCCGGACCCCGGCCGGGCCCGCAAGGTCGGGTTGATCGCGGCCGGCTCCGGCATCACCCCGGTGCTGTCGATCGCTGCATCGATCCTGGCCGCCGAGCCGGCCAGCGAGGTGGTGCTGCTGTTCGGCAACCGGACCTCGGCCGATGTCATGTTCCTGGAACCGCTGGCCGACCTGAAGAACCGCTACCCCAGCCGGTTCACCCTGCTGCACGTGCTGTCAGCGGAGCCGCAGCTGTCCGAACTGCTTTCCGGCCGGATCGACGCGGCCAAGATCGCCACGCTGCGGGCCGGTCCGGGCGCCGGCGTCTCCGACTGGTTCCTGTGCGGGCCGTTCGGTCTCGTCACCGCCGCCCGGGACGCGCTGCTGGCGGCCGGGGTGGCCGACCGCAGCATCCATGCCGAGCTGTTCTACGTCGGCGACGCGCCCGATCAGCCGCTCGAGGTGGCCGAGTCCGACTCGGCCGAGGTCAGCGAGGTCACGGTGACCCTGGCCGGACGGACCTCGACGGTGTCGGTGCCCTACAGCGGCCCGAGCATCCTGGACCGGGTGCTGGCCAGCCGACCGGACGCGCCGTACGCCTGCAAGGGCGGGGTGTGCGGCACCTGCCGGGCTCGAGTCCGTACCGGAGAAGTCCGGATGACCCGCAACTACGCGCTGGAGCCGGACGAGATCGCGGCCGGCCTGGTGCTGGCCTGCCAGTCCCATCCGGTGACGGCCGAGGTCGAGCTCGAGTTCCGCTGAGCCGCCCACCGGTGCACTAGCGTGATACCTCGTGGATGCCAAGGGAGCGGTGCCGCTCGGCGCTGAACCGGACCAGCAGCAGGTCACGGTGCGCCGGCCCCGCTCGGTCATCGCCTTCGCTGCCTGGTTCGCGGCCGGACTGGGCGTGGCCTACCTGGGGTACCTGATCTTTCGCCAGCTGGAAACCATCGTCTACCTGCTGGCGTTCTCGTTGCTGATCGGGCTCACCCTCGATCCGCTGATCTCCTTCCTGACCCGCCGGGGGTGGCCGCGCGCCGGTGCCGCCCTGATCACCTGGCTGCTGACCGTCCTGCTGCTCACCGCGCCGGTCGTGCTCGCCGTCGACGCGGCCAGCACCCAGCTGCCCGAGCTGATCACGAACGGCCCGAAGCTCATTGCCGATGCCGAGTCCCACTTGGGCTCGCTGGGCGCCCGCCTGAAGTCGGTGACCAGCGCCCAGAGCAGCTCCAGCATCAGCATCGACCGGATGTTGAACTACGTGGTGTCCGGCAGCGCCCTCATCTTCAGCGCGCTGACCGACATCGTGGTGGTGGCCTTCCTCTCGCTGTTCTTCGCGATCCGCTTACCTAACCTGCGAACCCTGGCGCTGCGCGCGGTTCCGGCCAGTCGCCGCCCGCGGGCCGGCCTGATCGTCGACGAGGTTCTGGGCCTGGTCGGCAAGGCGATGCTGTCCACGGTGCTGATCGCCGTGTTGTGCGGCATCGGCACCACGGTGTGGTCGCTGGCCTGGGGCATCCCCTATGCGGTGATGCTCGGCGCACTGGTGACCGTGCTGTCCCTGGTTCCGGTCGTCGGCTCCACCATCGGCGGTGCCATCGTCACGCTGATCTCGCTCACCGTCGGCCTGCCGACTGCGATCGCCACGCTGTGCTTCTACATCGCCTACCGGATGGCCGAGGACTACCTCATCCAGCCGCGGGTGATGCGGTTCTCGGTCGAGCTGCCCGGCGTGATCACGGTGCCCTCGGTGCTGCTGGGCGGAGCGATCCTCGGCATCCCCGGCGCGCTGTTCGCCGTGCCGGTGGCAATCGTGTGCCGGACCCTGGTCCGCGAGCTGGTGTTCCCGGCGGTCGACGAGGCCTGAGCGCGGCCGTCAGCGCCGGAAGCGCTGGGGCGAAAGAAAGTCGAGCTCGAGCCGGCTGCGCCCGTGCTGCACCAGATCGGCGACGATCTCGCCGACCACCGGGACGAACTTGAACCCGTGCCCGGAAAAGCCGATCGCCAGCACCACCTTCCCGGCACCGCCCGGATGCAGCCCGAGCACGAAGTCGTCACCCTCGACCCCGGCGTACATGCACACCGAAGAGGACACCAGCGGACCGTCCAGCTCGGGCAGGCCGCTGCGGACCAACCGGGCGACCGGCTCGGTGTCGGCCGGGGTCAGTTCACGATCCAGGCGGTCGGGGTCGACCTCGAGTTCACGCCCGTCCCGGTAGATCGCAGCCTTGACCCCGGCCTCCCCGGCCAGCTGGGGGAAGCCGTAGAGCTGGACATCGGCCGGACCTGGTATGTCCCAGAGATAGACCGGGAACCGGGCCGGCTCGAAGGCCGCCGGCTGGCTGGTTCCGAACCAGTGCACGCTCTGCCGGGTCACCGACAGCGGGAACTGGTCCAGGTTGGCCAGCCGGTCGGCCCACGCCCCAGTCGCCAGCACCAGCCGGGGCGCGCTCACTGCCTCGCCGCCGGCATCGACGTGCACGCCGTCCGGGCCGAGCTCGATCGATTCCACCACGGTGTCGAACCACAGTTCGGCCCCGAGCTCGCCGGCCAGTTCGAGCTGGGCCAGTACCGTGGCCTCGGGCCGGGCGAAGCCGGCGTCGGCCTCGAACACCGCGACCTGACCCGGATAGAGCTCGAACTGCGGGTACCGCTCGGCCAGCGCGGCCGCATCCAGGTACTCGTGCGGGAGCCGCCAGCGCTCGGCCGAGGCCAGGGTTCCGGCCACGACGGCGCTGTCCGGCGCACCGATCATCAAGGCCCCGGTCCGGGTGAACAGTTGCTCGCCGAACTCGGCCGACAGCTCATCCCACAGCTCGTAGGCCCGGGTCAGCAGGGGCACGTATGACGGGCCCTCGAAGTAGGCCTTGCGCACGATCCGGCTGCCACCGTGGGAGGAACCGAGCGCATGGGCCGGGGTGAACTGCTCGATACCGAGCACCCGCATTCCTCGGCGCGCCAGCTGGTAGGCCGCGGCCGAGCCCATGCCCCCGAGACCGACCACGATCACGTCGTAGGCGTCATCCACCCCGACATCATGGCAGCACGGTTCGGTCCTGATGCGATCGGCGGTTTACCGTAGTCCGGTGAGCTGGCTGACCGACCCCGACTCCGAGTGGGAGCGCGCGGCGGCCGAGCCCGACGAGCCGCCGAGCCGGCTGCGGTTCATCGCCCTGCTGGTCGGGGTCTGGCTGGCGGTCTCGGTTCTCGCCCTGGTCATCCTGCTCGTGGTCAACGGCAAGCACGGCCGCGACCAGGTCGCCGGCAGTGCGACGGCCACCACGAAACCCAGCGCCAGCGCGAGCAGCAGCGGCATCGCGCTGCCGGCCGGCTGGACCCGGCAGGCCAGCGACCAGCAGACCAACTGCGCCGCGCATGCCTACGGTCAGGTCGCGGCGTTCTTCGCGAGGACTCCCTGCACGTCGGTACAACGCCTGCTGGCGACCACCGCCGTCAACGGGCGCCCGGTCGTGGTGGCCAGCAATGTGGTTACCTTCGCCGACGCCAGCCAGGCGAGCAGTTACCTGCATGTGGTCAACGCCGATGGCACCGGCAACATCTCCGACCTGCTACGGGAGGGCGTGCGCTACCCCGGCGGCCCGGACCACCTGCCGACTGCGGCCTTCGCCTCGCGCCAGGTCGGCAGCATCGTGCGCGTGGCCGAAGCGGCCTGGGCCAGCGGGACGCCGAGCGGCACCGATCCGGCCCTGCTGGCGGTGGCCAAGCAGGGCGTCTGAGCCGGCGGGATCAGCCTTCGAGCTGGGCCGTGAGCCGGTGCAGCTTGCGCACCAGCCGGCCGCGGTCGGCGGCGTCGAGCCCGGTGGCGCGACAGACTTCGGCCGGGATATGGGCGGCCCGGCGCTGCAGGGCGCGGCCCTGGCGGGTCAGCGTCACGATGACCGCGCGTTCGTCGTCGGGGCGCCGCGCTCGGCCGACCGCGCCCAGCGCCTCAAGCCGCTTGATCAGCGGCGACAGCGTGTTGGACTCGAGCCGTAGCCGGGCCCCGATCTCGGAGATGCCCGCACTCCCGCCGGATTCCCACAGATACCGCAGCACCAGGTACTGCGGGTAGGTGAGCTCCAGCGCGTCCAGCAACGGCCGGTACGTGGCGGTCATCGCCCGCGAGGCCAGGTACAAGGACAGGCAGAGTTCGTCGTCCAGAGCGGCTTCTTGCTCTTTCATGACGGTGGCGGTCATATACCCAGCGTAATGCCAGCGCGCCGCCACGAGCGGGCCGGTTGGCGGCCGGTCGTCGCGGTCGGCCCCGGAGCGAGGATCCTGCCCAGGATCTGCGCCGGACCAGACGCCGATCAACCGGCACCGGACACGAGAGAAGCCCCGCCGGCCTCAGGTACCCCCATACCCGACCAGCGAGGCTTCAATCTCTTACTGCGTATCCCCCATATGCACCCCCGTGCGCTGAAAACCCTACCGGCCCTCACGCGCAGCACACAAGCGCCAATCAAGTCAGCACCTGACTACCGCTGGTCACCAACGACGCGGCGCGCTCCGGACCCGAACGCGGCAGCGCCGCGAGCCCGAGGGCCCGCGGCGCTGCGCGTCTGGTGCTGGTCACACCGGCTATTGACCGGTGCGGCCCTGGGTCAGCCGACCTTGTAGCTGTACGGGATCTGCGCCAGCACGTCACCGGTGGTGTTGAAGGTGGCGTAGGCGAAGGACGGCGTGGTGTAGATGAACAACGAGCCGTTGACCTTGGTGCCCTTGGCCGCGGTCGGAGTGATCTTGACCGTGATGGTGGCCGTCTGTCCCGGGGCGATCGTCACCGGCGTGCCGATGTCGGCCGTCGGGTCGGTCACCACGCTCCAGAAGTCACCGGTCGAGGACGTGACGTCGGGGTTGAAGCCGAGCGTCTTGGCCGACAGGTTCATCTGCGCATCCGCAGTCGGCGCACCCTGGGGACCGACGTAGCCGATCTCGTTGAAGTCGGTGAACCAGACACCAGTGGACATGGTGCCCTGCTTCTGCTTGATCTGAGCGACCGAAACCGTGCTGCCGTTCTGCCCGGCGGTCAGGTCACCGACGACGTCGATGCCCTGCGCGCTGTTGAGCAGCTCGGCGATTGCCGGCACCGAGGAGAACCCGGTGGCAGTTAGCGCCGTGGTCGCCGGCGGAACCAGGAAGGTCGGCGCCGCGTGGGCCGGCAGCTGGAACGTCTGCGGTCCGAACGGCGAGACCAGCTGGGTCTCCTGCAACTGGTTGGTGCGCGGGTCGACCTGCACGTTGATCGGAGCAACCCCGGTGTTGGTGATCCGCACCTTGGCCGTGGTCGTGCTGCCCCGCTGCAGCGTGATGTGGGTCGAGTCCGGCAGGCCGACAGCCCGCACCCGGCTCTGGTTGAACCGGATGGTGCCGGTGAAGTTCTCGGTGAACGCAGCACCGGGAACCGGGTTGATCACCAGCAGGACGACCCGCCAGCGACCGGGCACCGGGTTGGCCGAGGTCATCTGCAACCCCGTGCCCTGGCCGGTGATGTTTCCGTTGGCGCCGGTGTAGGAGTTGCTGTCCACCGCCTGGGTCTGGTCATACGGATCGACCAGCACACCCTCGAGCGTGTAGCGCGGGTCGGTGGCCAGCTGGATGCCGACACTGACGTCGCGCTGGTGCTTGGGCACGTCGAAGGCGTAGGTCAGGATCTGCGCCGCCGAGCCGCCGCGGGCGTTGCCACCGGTGATGGCGCCGGTGAACTTGCCCGGTGCCGGCACCACGCTGCGGACCACGACCGGAACGCTGGTGACGTGACCGTCGGAGCTGGCCACGACCACCGAGTAGCTGGCGTCACCGGTGGTGCTCGGGACCTTGAACGACACCTTGACGTTCTTGGTCTGACCCGGCTGCAACTGCAGCACCGGCTTGCTCACCTGGCCGACCGCCACCGTCTCCTGATCGGTGAAGCGCAGGCTCACGTTGCCGGTGTAACCGGTGGCGTTGGCCGGCGTGTACAGCACGGCGGTCCAGACCCCCGGCGTCGGCTTGCGCACGTCGAGGTTGGCGTAGTTGGCCACGACCGGGCCACCCTGCGGGCGGCTGTTGGCCACGTACGTCCCGGACGGGTCGAACAGGCTGACCCGGACGACTGGCTGCACGCCGCCCACCGACTTCGGTGCACCGGTCCAGATCATCTGCAACGCAGTGCGGTCGGTGCCGGCCGGGACGGTGAAGTTGACCTTCTTGTAGACCCACGGCGCGCCGTTGGTCGGGTACGGGAAGGTCTGGGCACTGGTCGCGTCGATCGAGGTGTTGATCGTCGAGACCGCGGTGGCGAGGTAGTCCCGGGTCGAGTTGGCCACGGTCAGCGGCTTGGTGCCGACGTTGGTCACACCGATGTTGGCCGACTGGGTGCTACCCGGGGCGCCGGAGAAGTTGAGCTGGGTCTTCGACAGCACCACGTTGGAGCTGACCCCGGCCGGGGCCGGCGAGCTGGCACCCGGGTAGGTGAGCGCGGCTTCCACCGCGGCCCGGGAGTTCAGCAGACCCGAACCCTGCTCGAAGGCCGGCAGGCCGAGGTCGGTGGCGGTGCTGGTCAGCAGCTGCTTGACCAGGGCCGGCGACGGCGAGTTGCCGCCGTGCGTGGAGCGGTAGGCCGAGATGACCAGCGCCGCCGCGCCGGCAGTCAGCGGGGCCGACTGGCTGGTGCCGCCGAAGAGCTGGAAGTCCGAGCCGCCGCCCCGGAAGTTGGCGCATTCCGGCGCACCGGCGTCACACGCCGCCCAGCCGGCCTCGCCCGGCGCGGTCAGGTCGACCGTGCCGCCCTCCTCGGTGTAACCACCCGAGGACAGCGAGGAGATCTCGTCGTTGATCCACTTGCCGTTGCCGAACGTCCGGGCACCGGCGTAGCCGGTCTGCAGGTAGCCGCGACTGTTGGTGCTGGCCGCGACCGAGATGACGTTCGGGTCGGTCGCCGGGTTGCCGATGGTGCTGGTGGTGCCGGCGTCACCGGAGGACACGGTCACCGTCGCGCCCGCCTGGACGGCCATGTCGTTGAACAGCGCGATCGCGGTCCGCGAGGACAGGTCGGGCACGACCTGGCCGCCGAAGGACTCGTTGATGACATCGACGTGGTCGGTGGAGGACGCGTAGTCGATGGCCTGGATGATCGAGGTCGTGTAGAAGTCGATCTTCAGCGCCACGATGCTCGCCCCGGGCGCCATGCCCAGGATGCGGATGTTGCAGCCGGCCGGCAACGGGTAGGCCGGGTTGACGAAGGTCGACAGGTCGTGCGGGACCAGACCCTGGGCCGCGATCGAGGACGCGTCACCGTACGCCTCGGCGCCGCCCTCGTTCGGGGTCGGGCCGTCGGCCGAGAACGCCTTGTAGTCGACGATGACATGGGAGCCGTCGGCCCGGATGAAATCAGGGTTGTCGGGGTTGATCGCGTCGGCCAGGTAGGCGACCTTGACCCCGGTGCCGGTGGTCAGCTGCTGCGCCGTCTTGGCGTTCGGGTCGTCGGAGGCGGTGTTGGTGTCGGCCAACGCTTCCGGCGCCAGCAGCGGCTTGCTCGGATCGGTCGGGCAGATCGCGTTGGAGCTGGGGACGCCGATGGTCGGACCGGCCTGGACCTGACCTGAGGTCTCGGAGGCCCGCTGCGGCACGGTGAAGGCGATCTTGTTGTTCGGAATGACCGCGGCCACCGAGGGATCGGTGGTGAGTGCCGCCGCCTGGTCCTTGGTCATGGTCGCGGAGAACGCGTTGGCCGTGGTGTAGTGGGCGACCTTGCTGACCTTGTTGCCGCCGCGCTTGGCCAACCGGCCGAGGACAGCGTTCTGGTCGTTGGTGGCCTGCGCGCGGCGGGCGTTGACGTGGGTCCGGTTGGCCGGCAGCGCGGTGAGCTGGTCGCGCAGCATCACGATGACGGACTCGGCCGAGTTCCCATTGCTCGTTTGTGGTGCGGCGGTGGCGGTGGCGCCGCCGAGGAAGCCACAGATGGTGGCCAGCGCGGTGGCGCCGGCAGCCGCTCCGATGAGCTTCGCCCTGTGTCTGGTGACGGTCATTCTTGGTGTTCCCCCTGAACCCCGACGCCGCGACGGCCATCGTCGCGGACGCGCAGCCGGCCGTGTCTCGGCATGGCGTACGACGGGGACTATCCCGCCGATTTCGCCGCGGCACAAGAAGGAAGCTTTAACCGGTTCACACTTTACGAACTCTTAACTTCGCCTTGATCTCACAGCGTGACGGAGTTCGGGGACAACCCGCTACCACCCGTGACGGACGGGCCGCCGTGCCGCCCGCGGGGAATGGGGGTGTGGTCCGGCTCAGACGTCGCGGAAGGTGTGGATGCTGGCGCCGAGCTGGTTCAACCGCTCGGCCAGCTGTTCGTAGCCTCGGTCGATGACGTAGACGTTGCGCAGCAGCGACGTGCCCTTGGCCGCCAGCATGGCCAGCAGCACCACCACGGCCGGGCGCAGCGCCGGTGGGCAGATGACCTCGGTACCGGACCAGTGGGTGGGTCCCTCGACGTAGATCCGGTGCGGGTCCATCAGGGTGACCTTGGCCCCGAGCTTGGTCAGCTCGGTGAGGTAGAGCGCCCGGTTGTCGTAGACCCAGTCGTGGATGAGCGTCGAGCCCTCCGCCGTGGCCGCGATCAGCGCGAAGAACGGCAGGTTGTCGATGTTCAGGCCCGGGAACGGCATCGGGTGGATCTTGTCCAGAGGCGCGTGCAGCTGCGACGGCTGGATGGTGACGTCAACCAGCCGGGTCTTGCCGTTGGCGGCCGGGTACTCCGGCGTCTGGTCGAACTCCAGCCCCATCTCGGTCAGCAGGGCCAGCTCGATCTCCATGAACTCGATCGGGACCCGCTTCACTGTGATCTGCGAGCCGGTCACGATGGCTGCGGTCACCAGACTCATCGCCTCGATCGGGTCCTCGGACGGGGAGTAGTCGACGTCCTTGCGGATCTCCGGAACACCCCGGACGGTGAGCGTGGTGGTACCGATTCCCTCGATCTGCACGCCCAGTTCGGTCAGGAAGAAGCACAGGTCCTGGACCATGTAGTTCGAACTGGCGTTGCGGATGACGGTGACGCCGTCGTTGCGGGCCGCGGCCATCAGCGCGTTCTCGGTCACGGTGTCGCCGCGCTCGGTCAGCACGATCGGCCGGTCCGGTCGGACCGAGTGGTCGACTTCGACGTGGTACGCCCCGGCGGTCGCCTCGACCTGCACGCCGAACGGGCGCAGCGCGATCATGTGCGGCTCGACGGTGCGGGTACCGAGGGCGCAGCCACCGGCGTAGGGCAGGTCGAAGAGCTTTTCCTGCCGCATCAGCGGGGCCAGGAACATGATGATGCTGCGGGTCCGCCGGGCCGCGTCGAGGTCGAGGCTGTCCAGTTCGAGCTTGTGCGGCGGGATGATCTCCAGATCGTTGTCGGCGTTGAGCCAGCGGGTCTTGACCCCGATGCTGTTGAGCACCTCGAGAATGCGGTGCACCTCTTCGATCCGGGCCACCTTGCGCAGGACGGTGCGGCCCTCGTTCAGCATCGAGGCGCACAACAGCGCGACTCCGGCGTTCTTGGAAGTCTTGACCTCGATGCTGCCGGACAGCTTGCGGCCGCCCTCGACCCGCAGGTGCAGCGGGCCGGACCGGCCGAGGGAGACGATCTCGGAATCCAGCGACTCGCTGATCCGGGTCAGCAGGTCCAGGCTCAGGTTCTGGTTGCCCTGCTCGATCCGGTTGATCGCGCTCTGCGAGGTGCCCAGGTTCTCGGCGAGCTGGGACTGGGTCCAGCCCCGGTTCTTGCGCGCGTCGCGGATCAGCGTGCCGACCCGGCGCGCATAATCCCTGCTGTTGGCTTCGTCTGGCATGGCGCCAACGATATCTCACATATGAGTTGCGGCAAGCCGGTAGACACGCTGATCAAGGAAATCTCAGGGTTGTTTGGTCACGGCTAATCTCCGGTGTGAGATTTTGCACCTGGACCGGTGGTATCAGCGGAGGGCGAGCTCCCAGCTCAGGGCAACCAGGACGACCGTGACCAGCCAGCTGGCCCGGCCGGTGAGCCGGCCGCCGACCCAGGCCCCGAGCAGGCAGCCGAGCCCCGAGAGCAGCAGGTACCACAACCAGCCGGCCAGGACCGCGGCCGCCGGGTTCCGGCCGCCGAGATGACCGGCGGCGGTGACCAGGGCCGTGAGCAGCGCCGGCAGCACGCAGCCGGCTGCGGCGAGGGCGGCCCGTGAGAGCTGAGCCCGTTGCGCGCTGCCAGCCGCTACCACGGCTACCTGCCACAGGGCTGGATCGAGGTCGAGCGCCAGCACCGCAGACAGCAGCACGGCCCAGCCGAACATGCCGAAACCCCCGTTGAGGTAGGAGCCGGGATGGTCGCGGGCGACCAGCAGGTAGAAGGAGAGCAAGAACGCCAGCCCGGCCAGCGCCGGCACCAGCCACAGCCGGCCGCGCCGGAACAGCGCGAACTGGTAGCCGGCCAGGGCGATCATTGGACCGGCTCGACTCGGCGCACCGACCAGCCGGCCTGCAGCGCGCGAGCCAGCAACTCGTCGCTGTGGCCGGCCTCCACCGTGACCACCACCCCACCCCTCGGGTGCTTCTGCTGCGACACGAACCCGGCCAGGCCGGTGAGCTCGCTGCCCGTCCCGGTCAGTTCCAGCCGCATCAACGACGGCTGCTCACCGAGCGGGTCGTGCTCGGTACTGCGTAACCGGCCCCCGGTCAGGGACAAGTACTGCGTCGGCTGCAACGCCGGGGCGAAACCGCTGTAGATGACCAGGCAACCCGCCTCGGCCAGCTCCAGGATCTGCCGGCCGAGCACCTCCCGCAGGTGGCCGTCGGTGGAGTTCCACGGGTCGTCCAGCACCAGCAAGGACGGTTCGTCGAGCAAGGCCTGCATGATCGCGACCCGGCGGGCGAGCTGCTCCCGGTTACCGGTGACCAGATCTACCCGCTGGCTGGACTCCACCCCCAGCTCGAACGTGCGAACCAGCTGGCGGATCCGAAGCTCCCGCACGTCCGAGCGCATCCCCCGGATGCGACCGACCCAGGCCAGGTAGCTCTCGGGCGACAGCGGCAACCGCTCCGGAAAGTGCTGCGGTACGAAGCTCACCGCCGGGGCCCGACGGCGGACGGTACCGCGGGTCGGCTCCCGGACCCCGGCCAGCACCGCCAACAGGGACGAGACACCACTGCCCGAGCCGCCGAGCACCCGGACGATCTCACCCGGCATCAGGTTGAGCGTGAGGTCCCGGAACAGCCAGCGACCGGAGCCCACCCGCAGCCCGACCCCACTGGCCGACAGCGCCGCGGAGGCAGTGCCATCCATGCCAGGCATGGTGTCACGACCGGAGCCGGAGCGGTCAGAACAGCGTCGGCTCGTCGGGCGCCAGCGCACCCTCGAGCTGCAACATGCGGCGCTTGGTCGCCAACCCGCCGGGAGCGGAGAAGCCGTGCATGCTGCCGTCGGCCGCCACCACCCGGTGGCAGGGGACAACGATCGGCCATGGGTTCTCGCCGAGCGCCCGGCCGACCGCGCGGGCGGCCCCCGGTCGGCCGAGCCGGGCCGCAACGTCGCCGTAGCAGAGGGTCTGACCGGGCGGGATGCTGCGGGTGATCTGGTACACCCGCTGGTTGAAGTCGGCGACGCCGGCGGTGTCGAGCGGCAGCACAGCGAAGGTTTCCGGCTGGCCGGCCAGCAGGCGGACGATGCCGTGCATGACTTCACGCACGGCGGGTGGCGGATCACCGGCGACGCCGGGCAGCCCGTGTTCCAGCTGCCGGGCCGACTCCTCCGGTAGCGCCACCCGGCTGATACCGGCCTCCGTCCAGGCGATGCCGCACGGGCCGAGCGCGGTCTCGAACACGGCATGCCGGGTGCCGGTCGGCATCGGTTGACCTCCTCGGACTTGTGGCCTGCGGTCCATGCTAGGGCCGGGCGCCGACAACGCCCCGCCGTCCCGTCATCGGGCCAGCGATCGCCGCGCCGGATCCGAACCGGCCTGTTAGGTTGGCGGGATGACCGCAACCCCCAACGGTGATCTTGCAGTGGCTGCAGGGCAAAAGTCCTTCGTCGGGCTGGTCGCCGCGGTAGCCGCAACCGGCGTGCTGGTCGCCGGCTGTAGCGGCTCGGCCGGACCGAAGTCGACCGCGACCAGCGGGTCGACTGTCACTAGTCCGAGCCCGGCGGCCTTGTCGAAAGCCGATTTCCTGACCCAGATGAATGCCGTCTGCTCCGAGGTCAACGACGCGACCAACAAACTGCCCCAGCCCGCCTCGCCCTCGGACTTCGCCACGGTGATCGCCAACCTCGGCGGCACCGAGAAGCTGTTCGACCCGTTTCTGGCCAAGGTCGACGCGCTCGTACCGCGCAGCCCCGACTCCGCTCAACTGCAGGCCAAGTGGGTCACCCCCGAGAAGGCCGAGTTGTCGCGGTTCCGCGCGGCGGCGGACACGGTGATCGCTGACGCCCGGGCCGGGGACGCGACCAAGGTCGGCCAGGACATCAACGCCCTGGGCGAGGCCAACAGCAACAGCGCGGCCATCGCGTCCTACCTGACCAGCTACGGCCTGACCGGCTGCGCCGCCCTCGAGCAGAACTGACCGCGATCGCAGTTCGGGAGCGGCATAGCTGAGAGGCCGGGAACGAGCGGGCCTGGCACGACGAGGCCGGGCGTGATTACAGTGTTGCAAAAGACGTACGGGTGGTGGTTGGCATGGCAGGGTGGGCCTTCGGTCCGTATCAGGTGACGCCGCGACAGGACGTGCGGATCGGTACCGCCGAGCGCGAGCGCGCGGCCACGTTGCTCGGTGACCATCTCACCGCGGGCCGGCTAGAGCTGGCCGAGTTCGACGAGCGGGTCAAGGCCGCCTACGCCGCCCGGACCGGGCGCGAGCTGGACACGCTCTTCTCCGACCTGCCCAGTGCTCAACCGCCGGCTCGGCGGGGCCCGAGCCGGTTCCGGTTGGCCTTGCTCGTCCTGGCCGGGCTTGGGGTGCTGGCCGTGCTGGCGGCCTTCGCGGCGTTCCCACCGCTGTTCATCGTGCCGGTGGTGTTCCTGGTCCTGCGCTCGCGACACCGTCGCTTCTACCGGCACCGGCCGCCGGTCAGCCCTTGGCACACAGCGCATCGAGTTTGAGCACGGTGCTCCAGTTCCGGGTGGTGACATCCAGCCCGAGGCTGCGCCAGTTCAGCTTGGTCAATGGGGAATCGTTGATGCCGTCGCGGCACCACAGGTAGGCGGTGTCACCGACGATTCGGAGCTCGTCGGTGCCGTAGTCGCCGGATTCGAACTGCCGGACCTGGGCCGCGGTCGGTCGACCGGACAGGAAGCCGAGCAGGTAGCGTGCCGGCTCCTCGGTCCCGGCCGGGATCGGGTTGGTCTCGATCGCCCGCCTGAGCTCGGCTTCGGTCCGGGTCAGCACGGCGCAGTCGACCCCGAGTTGCTCGGCGATGCCGTGCCTGATCGTGGCCGCGGCCGAGCGGGTCTGACCGGCGGTGCAACCGATCACCGCGTTACCACTGTTGAGCAAAGTCCGGGGATTGTCGTAACCGAGATCGGTCAGCAAGCGTCGCAGCTCAGCCATCGCCACCCGCTTGGCCTTGCCGACATTGATGCCGCGCAGCAACACGATGACCTGAGGCATGCGACCTGCCTTTCCGCAACCAGCCGGGGCCCGAACTATGCCAGGCCCCGGCGGTCACGGATTCAGCATTCCTTGAGGTTGGCGATGCTCGAGTGCTCGATCAGGTAGACGTCGGAGCTGTAGCCGGTCACCCCGGTCCGCTGGTCCCGGTTCTTGACCCACTCGTAGCTTGTGCCACCCCCGGGAACGTGCACCCCGGTACCGGTCGTCCAGCACAGAAACGTGGCGCCCTGTCCCTTGTAACCAAGTCCGAGCGGGGTCGAGCCGGTGTGCGGCCCGGACCGGATATAGGTGCCACCGGCGACGTAATCGCCGGTGATCGCCGCCGCCGAGGCATCGGCCGCGGTCGCGACCAGGGCCGAACTGCTGACGACCAATGCGGCGGCCAGGGCCAGCGCTCGCTTCGAGCTGAGCATGCCTTCTCCATTCGATTGTCGGAGGGCCGAAGCTAACGGCTGGCCTGCCCCTGAGCCAGACAAATGTCGGTTATCGGCCAGCCGATGGCGAGAAGATGTCAGGCCGGGCAATTAGCCTGCCGATATGAAGCCACGGCTGCAGGTGACCATCGACTGCCACGATCCCGACGTGCTCGTACCGTTCTGGGCCTCCGCATTGCAGTACGAGGCGGAACCGCCGCCGGACGGCTTCGACAACTGGCTCGACTACTGGCGCAGCGTCGGCGTGCCGGAGGAGGAGCTGGCCGGCGGGGGCAGCGGCGTCGATTCGATCATCGACCCGCAGGGCCTCGGGCCACGAGTCTGGTTCCAGATCGTGCCCGAGGACAAGGCGGTCAAGAACCGCGTGCATCTCGATCTGGCGGTAAGCGGCGGCCGGGGCACGCCCAAGGCCCTGCGCAAGGAGCGGATCGAGGCCAAGGCGGCCGAACTGGTCGCGGCCGGCGCGACCCGGGTCAAGGCCCTGGAACTGGACGATCCCGATTCGGAGTACTACGGCCTGACCATGACCGACCCCGAGGGCAACGAGTTCTGCCTGAACTGAGAGGCCGTGTATCAGCCGGCGAGGCGGCTCGTGCGTTTCGTCAAGTGAGTTGGCCCCCGCCTCTCGTCGCGAATGTCGGCGCCGTTGCAGACTCCTCGGCATGACCGGCGATGAGTTCGAGGCCATCGAGGCTCGTGGCCGGGCTGCGCTCCTTGCCGAGGCTCAGGAGCATGTTCGTCCACTGAAGTTGGCAGCACTGGCTGTCGATGGCGGCTTTCGTCTGCGATCTTCTTGCCGCCGACGGCACTCACGTCGCTGTAGCTGAGTACGGCGCTGGACCGGACGAGCTGCTGGCGGTCCTGGTAGCCGAGCAGCGTTACCTGGTTGAGCAAGCGGGCCGCGGAAGTGTCCGCGGCTCGACCTACCCGGACAAGGCGCGTGAGCGGGTTCGCTGCTGTCCGTCAGCCCGTTCCTGATCGAGTTGGGTCGTCAGCCGGCGCGTCCACCTCCGCGACCCCATGCCTCCCCTGGGTGTTGTTCGCCGATCCTCCGTGCGTGATCATGTGTTTGTGCTTCTGGCAGACGGGATCACGCGGGCTGCCAAGACCGCGCTCGTCGCCCTCGGACTCGTTCTGTGCATGGCCGTCGCGTGCGGCGACGGGGAGGGCGGTCGTTACACGGGACGGGTGGTCAGCGTGACCTCGCGGAATCTATGCGTCGGCCCGAGTAGTAGCTCGTCCTCGATCACCTGTGGCGAGGTTCCATCCGGAGTTCCGCTGCCCGCCGTAGGACAGTGCGTGTCGCTTTTCGCGCGGGGTGGTGGTCAGCGGTTGTCGTGGTCGTCGACAAGCTTGCGGTTGAAGATCCCAGAGAAAGCATGCCGGCATGGCTAGCTAGCGATCAGGCCCACGCAGTAACGCCCGAGGGGGTATAGCCGCGCGGTCGGGCTCGAGCCGCTCATCGAAGGGGCTGGGCTGTTGGCTGTCACGCAGCCATGGTGTCAGCGCAGACCACCGGCGATCGGGCCGATTACGCCGATCGCGTGAAGCGTGAAGCGGCCCTGGGAGGAGCCGCTACGAACCGCGGGTCGGTGCGGCGAGCCGGCGGGCTGCCTCGACGACGAAGCGGCGGCGGCGGGCGCGTTCGCGCTTGTCGTCGGGAGGGGCGCCGGTGATCATCTCGGCCAGCTGCGGCACGGTCTGCCACCAGGCGGCCAGGGCGATGAGGGCAAAAACGAGGTGCCCTGCATTCAGGCCGGGGTCGAGGAGGCCTTCACGCTGGGCGGCGGCGAAGCGCCCCACCTTCTCGCGGTAGTGGGCCGTCCGTTCCGTCAGGTCGGCCGCCCGGCCGTCCTGGAGACCTTCCCACTGCAGCAGCCGCGCCAGCTGCGGATGGGCTGCGTGGTAATCGAAGGTGGCGCCGGCGAACTCCCCCACGTCCTCGAGAGACGCGCCGGTGAGCGCGACCGCGGCGGCGAGCCGTTCGAGCTCGGTCGACAACACCAGCTGCCAGAGGGTCTGCTTGTCGCCGAAGTAGCTGTACAGCCGCTCCTTGTTCACGCCGGCCCGAGCGGAGATCGCGGCGACGGTCGTGCCGTCCAGACCATGGGCGGCGAACTCGACCAAGGCGGCGTCCAAGAGCCGGCGGCGCGTCCGCTCGGTATCCCAGGCCATCTGACGAGGTTACCAACGCAACGGTTGGAGATCTTGGGTTGTGGGATAAACTCCAACCGCATCGTTGGAGTTGGAGGAGCCATGCCACAGATCGACCACCTACCCACCGCGATCGGACCCGCCGAGCCGGGGTCGACCGCCCTCGTGACCGGCGCGACCAGCGGCATCGGCCTTCAGATCGCCCGGCAGCTGCTCGACCTCGGCTGCACCGTATGGATCGGCGCCCGAGACCACGCCAAGGGCGAGCGCACGGCACAGGACCTCGGCCCCGGTGCGCGTCCCGTCCAACTGGACGTCACCGACGGCGACTCCGTGACCGCCGCCGCGCAGCACATCTGCAGCCTCGACATCCTGATCAACAACGCCGGGATCAACCCGGGCGGCGAAGACATCAACACCACGAACCTCGAGCAACTGCACGCCGCCTACGAGACCAACGTCTTCGGCCTCGTTGCCGTCACCCAGGCGTTCCTGCCGGCACTGCGCCGTTCCGCGCATCCCCGCCTCGTCAACATCTCCAGCGGCACCGGCTCGCTCACCTGGAACAGCAGCGCCAACCCCCAGTTCGACTGGGAACGAGTCCGTGGCGGCGGCCTGGCCTACCGCAGCTCGAAGACCGCGGTCAACGCCATCACCCTGCTCACCGCCCAGACGCTCGGCGACCCCTTCAAAGTCAACGCCCTGGCGCCCGGGCTACGCCGCACCAACCTCATCGCCGGTATGACCACCGGCGGTGACCCCGCCGAAGCCGCGACCGGAGCGCTCCGTCTCGCGCTGCTGCCCGACGACGGCCCCTCCGGAGCCCTCTGGTCCTGGGACGGAACCCGCGTGCCCTGGTAAAGCCTGCGCGCAAAGCCTTCGCCGCAGAACGTTAGACTGGCTAAGGAATGAATCCTGCACCGGACTCTTCGGCCGCCGCGCCGTTCAGCCTGCGACCGATCCTGATCCCGGCGTTCGCGCCCGCCCTGATGTTCGGCGTCGCCGAAGGCGCCTTCCTACCCGTCGTCGCGCTCACCGCCCGGAACCTGGGCGCGACTGTGGCCGTCGCATCGCTGGTGGTGGCGTTGCTCGGAATCGGTTCGCTGGTCAGCAACATCCCATCGTCCTACGTGACAGTCCGCTGGGGTGAGCGGGTGGCGATCATCGCCGCCGGGTTCGCCACCGCCGCCGCCCTGCTGGTCGCCATGTTCGCCCCGAGCGTGCTCGTCCTCAGCCTCACCATGCTGGTGGTCGGCTCCTCCGACGCGGTGTTCTCGCTGGCCCGGCAGTCCTACCTGACCGAGGCGGTGCCGTTTCACCAGCGGGCCCGGGCGCTGTCGACGCTGGGCGGATCGGGGAGGATCGGGGTCTTTCTCGGCCCGTTCATCGGGGCTGGGGCGATCCACCTGTTCGGGATCCACGCCGCCTTCCTCGTCGGGGCCGTCGCGGCCGCGGTGGCCGGCCTGATCGGGGTGTTCTCCCGCGACCTGGTGGCCTCGACCCATCACCAGGGGCGGCCGCACTCGTCGGTCCGGCTGCCGGAGATCTTGCGCCGGTACCGGCGGGTCTACCTGACCCTGGGCCTGGGCATCGTGCTCGTCTCAGCCGTGCGGGCCTCCCGCCAGGTGGTGATCCCGCTGTGGGCCGAGCATCTCGGGCTCTCCGCCTCGGCCACTTCGCTGCTGTACGGCCTGGCCGGGGCCATCGACATGGCCACGTTCTACCCGGCGGGCCGGGTGATGGATCGCCGGGGCCGACGCTGGGTCGCGGTCCCGTCCATGCTGATGATGGGCCTGGCCCTACTGCTGGTTCCGTTCACGCACGGCTTCGCCACCCTCATGCTGGCCGCGATGCTGCTCGGCTTCGGCAACGGCATCGGAGCCGGCATGGTCATGACGATGGGCGCCGATCACGCCCCCGCCGTCGGCCGGCCGGTGTTCCTCGGGGTCTGGCGCCAGCTTTCGGATACCGGCAACTGCGGCGGGCCGGTGTTGCTGTCACTGATCACCGGAGCGGCCGGCCTGGCCGCGGGCATCAGCGTGAACGGCGGCATCGGCCTGGCTGCGGCAGCCGCCCTCTGGTACTGGATCCCGCGCAGCCACCGGCCGGACTGAGTTCAGCGCGCTTGCAGTGAGCTCTCCTTGTGGGCCGCCTTGGCCCCGGTCTTGTCCGACTCCACGATCCAGTACGGATCGTCGCCGCTGGCCTTGAACTTCTGGCCGTCGAAGGTGAACTCGCTGGTCCGGCGCTCCACCGCCGTGCCGTGGGTCTTGCCCTGCGAGGTGTTCCAGCTGACCTTGTCGCCTGTGCTGATCGCCATGAGCTCAAGGTTAGGCTCGCACCGTGACCAGCCGCCGCGCGTTGCTGCTGGCGGGAGGGGCGGCGGCCGCGGCGGCAATCGTGATTCGCCTGCCCTATCTCGGGGTTCCGCTCGATGCGGACGAGGGCGGTTACGCCTACCTGGCTCGTCGCTGGGCCGAAGGCGGACGGCTCTACGGTCCGGTGTGGGTCGATCGGCCGCAAGGGCTGATGCTGCTCTACCGGCTGGTCGCTGACCTGGGCCGCGGCGGCGCCTGGATCCGGCTGACCGCGCTCGGCCTGGCGCTGCTGCTGGCGGTCGGAGTGAGCTCGGCAGCGTGGGCGCTGAGCGGCCGGCGGGCGGCACTCATCGCCGCGGTCCTGGTGGCGGTGGCCGGTTCCGCCCCGCACCTGCAGGGCTTCATGCTCAACGGCGAACTCGCGGCCGGAGCGTTCTCCGCGGTGGCCGTGGCCAGCGCGCTGTGGGCCCGGCGGACCGGCCGGCTCTGGTTGCTCGCCCTGGCCGGGGCGGCCGGGGCAGTTGCGGTCCTGATGAAGCAGAGTGGGTTCGACGGCGCGGTCGTCGCCTTCGTCCTGACCGTGGGCTGGCGCCGGCTCCGGGCCACGCTGGCGTTCGCGGCCGGCCTGGCCGGCCCGCTGGGACTGGCCCTGCTGCACGCTGCCCTGACCTCCTGGTCGGACTGGTGGTACGCCGTGGTCGGCTACCGGCTCGACACCTCGGCCGGCAGCCGGGGCGGGCTGTCCGGTCGCTGGCACAACATCGCCGCCTCCTGGCCCCACCTCTGGCCGGACCTGCTCGTGCTGGCTGGGCTGGTGCTGGTCGGGCTCGTCTGGTGCTTGTTCGGCCGCGGGTGGGTGCCGGCGCTCTGGTTGGTGGTCGCGCTGACCGGCTTCGCCGGCGGGGTGTTCTTCTTCCCGCACTACTGGATGCAGCTGGTCGGTCCGGCCTGTCTGCTGGGCGCCCTGGCCCTGGCCGTGCTGCCAGCCCGGATCGCGGTCGCCGGTACCGTGCTGGCCTGTCTGCCGGCGGTCTGGTTCTTCGGCGCGGTCGCCGTCGGCTCGCCCGACCACCGGGATCGAATCGCGGTGCCGGACCACCGGTTGCTGGCCAACCGCGAGATCGCCCCCTGGCTGCGGGCCCACGCCGCACCGGGCGACCGGCTCTACGCGTTCGTGTCGTCGGCCGACCTGTACTGGACGACCGGGTTGCCGACCGGTTTCCGCTACCTGTGGCAGGCGAATCTGGACGCCATCCCGGGATCGGTGCCGCAGTTGCAGCGCTACCTGGCCGGCCCGCAACGACCGCAGTGGGTCGTGGTCTACGCCCAGCCGGACGCCCTCGACCCTTCAGGGACGCTGGCCCGCACCCTGGCCGCCGGGTACCGTCCGGTCACCGTCATCGACGGAGTTCCGGTGCTGCACTCGCGCTGACGGCGCCGGCGTGATCCGCATCGGGGAGCAACCCGGCTCGAACCTGGCTCGAACATTTCCCGGCCACAGTGGCGATATGCAAACCCAGTCCGAGGCCTGGCTGGCCGCGGCCCGCCTCGTCCGGCGCTCCGGGTTCGGAGCGACCGGGCCGGCCGTCGATGCCGCCCTGCGCGCGGGTACCACCGCCTACGTGCACGGCTTGTTCCAGCCGGTGGCCGATGCCGGCGCGAGCGCCACCCCGATGCCCCGGTTCGATCCGATCAAGCCACTGGGTAAGGGCGCGTCCCACCTGGACAAGGTGAAGCAGAACCAGCAGCGCCGCCAGCAGTTACAGCAACTCACCTACTGGTGGCTGCAGCGGATGGTCGCGGTGCAGCACCCGTTCACCGAGCGGATCACCTTCGGCTGGCACAACCACTTCGCCACCGCCGCCAGCAAGGTCCGCTCAGCCACCTCGATGGCCCACCAGAACGAGACCTTGCGCCGGCTCGGCACCGGTGATTTCCGCACGTTGGCCCAGGCCATGCTGGTGGATCCGGCCATGCTGTTCTGGCTCGACGGCCAGAAGAACACGGTCAAGGGCGCGAACGAGAACCTGTCGCGGGAGTTCATGGAACTGTTCGCGCTCGGGCACGGCGACGGCTACACCGAAACCGATGTCCGGGAGGGTGCCCGGGCCCTGACCGGGTGGCGGATCAACGCCGACCAGGTCTCGGCCTCGATGAAACCGAAACTGCATGATCAGACGACCAAGACAGTGCTGGGCGTCACCGGCAATCTGGATCAGGCCGGATTCGGCGATGCGGTGCTGGCGCGGCCGGCCTCGGCCGGGCACGTCTGCTCACGCTGGTTCGGGCAGCTGGTCTCCGACACCGCGCCCGATCCGGCTACCGTCGCGCGGCTGAGCACCGCCTACGGTCCGCAGCGTGACCTGACCAAGCTGTTCACCGCGCTCTACACCGACGAGAGTTTCGCGCGAGCCGCCAACAGCATCGTGGTCTCGCCGGTGGAGTGGCTGATCGGCGCCGCCCGGGCCCTGCGGGCCAAGATCGACGACTCTTCGGTGAAGAAGCTGGCGGGGGCGCTGCGTGGCCTCGGCCAACTACCGCTCTACCCGCCCAACGTCAGCGGCTGGCCGAGCGGTCATGCCTGGCTGTCCACGGCGTCGGTCGACCTGCGGACCCAGGCCGCCGGACTGCTGGTCAAGGCCGGCGACCTGTCGTTCGTCACCGGCTCGGCGGCCAGCCAGCGGATAGACGCCGTGGCCTACCAGCTCGGCATCGGCAACTTCTCCGATCAGACGGTCAAAGCGCTGCAACCGCTGGTCGGCAACCCGGCCCGGCTGGTCGTGGTCGCCCTCAACTCCCCCGAATACCTCGTGCACTGAGAGAAGAACAGGCATGCCTACGCTGACCCGACGCAACTTCCTGATCGCTTCCGGCGGTGTCGGCGCGGCTGCGGTCGCAGCCGGCGCGACCGGGGTGAGCTGGCAACAGCTGATGCATTCGGCCGCCACCACCCCGCTGCCGGCCGGCGAGCAGGTGCTGGTCGTGCTCACCCTCTACGGCGGCAACGACGGCTTGAACACCCTGATCCCGTACACCGATCCGGCCTACCACAGCGCTCGCCCGGACCTGGCCTACACCGCCGACGAGGTGCAGAAGCTCGACGGCCAGTTCGGGCTCAACCCGGCCATGACCGGATTTGCCCAGCTGTGGCAGCACAAGCAACTGGCCATCGTGCGCGGCGTCGGCTATCCCGAGCCGGACCACAGCCACTTCCGCAGCATGGACATCTGGCAGACCGCCGCCCCCCAATCGCCCTCCCAGACGGGCTGGATCGGCCGCTGGCTCGACGCCACCGGCGACGATCCGTTGCGTGCGGTGAACATCGGCGCCGTGCTGCCCCCGCTGGCCCTGGGGGCCAAGGCGGCGGCGGCCGCGCTGCCGCTGGGCAACCAGCGCACCGCGCCCAAGGACCTGACCACGGCGTTGCTGACCCTGGCCCAGCCCGATCCGAGCGACGGCCCGAGCCGGGCCATGGTTCGCGGCAGCGTCAGCGCCGATCACCTGGTCGACACCACCTTCGCCCGGGTGCTCGACCCGAACGCCGCCGGCGAGCAGACCGACCAGCAGTCCGCGGCCAGTTCGGCCGGCGGGCAGGGCAGCCTGTCCGACCAGCTTGCGGTGGTTGCCCGGTGCATCGCGGCCGGGGTGCCGACCAGGGTCTACTCGGTCAGCCAGGGCGGCTTCGACACCCACGCCGATGAGAAGGACGCGCAGAAGAACGCACTCGGCCTGGTCGACAAGGCGGTTCAGCAGTTCCTGACCACGATCGGCAAGACGTCTCGCGCCCGTGACGTCACGCTGCTGATGTACTCCGAGTTCGGCCGGCGGGTCCAGGCCAACGCCTCCCAGGGCACCGATCACGGCACGGCGGGCCCGGTGTTCGTGGTCGGCGCCCGGGTCAAGGGTGGCTACTACGGCGATCAGCCGTCGCTGACCAGCCTCGACAACGGCGACCTGCACGTGACGACCGACTTCCGGTCGGTGTACGCCGAACTGCTGGACAAGGTGCTCGGCGCCGACCCGCACCAGATCGTCGGCGATCCGGCCAGCTTCATCAACAGGCAGGACGAGATCAGCTTCCTGTGATCGCCCGCCCCTACCTCCGGTGCCGGCGGTACCTCAGCGCGTTGCGAGCGGGGATGGACCGGCACCGCACGGCGATCGGCGACAATCGCCGGTGATGCAGTGGTTTTCCGAACTCGGACCGTTCTTCACCGTCGCGGTGCACCGCCCGCCGCCGGGCCCACCGTGGCGGCCGGTCTTCGAGCTGCCCGCATCCGCGGCGCTGAGCGAGCGGATAGCCGAGGTCCAGGCCGCGCTGAGCAGCGACCGCCGGGTGGCGAGTTCGGTCGCCCAGCTGTCGGTGGCGGCGCGCTTGCTGGCCCCGGCCTTGGCCCTGGCCGTCCGCGACCGGCGACCGGTCAGCCTGCTCGACTGGTACTGGCAGCCGCCGGTAGCGGCCACATTTGCCCTGTCGGTACCGGCCGACCCGCGTCCCGGTTCACCGCTGACCGGGCCGGTCACCGCGCTGGCCGCTGGGCTGCCGGGGCTGCCTGCCCGCGTCGGCTGGGGCAACGTCGCCTCGGCGATCAACACTGCGGCGGTGCTGCTCGGTCCGGCCGCGCATCCGATGGCGGGCCAACTGCTGGCCGGCGTCCCCGGTGAACCCACCGCAGTCGGGCCGGCGTTCCGGCGCAACAGTTGCTGCCTGCTCTACCGGGCCGGCCGGCCGTACTGCGGGGACTGCGTGTTGACCGGGCCGAGGCCGACCTAGCCTGGCCCAGTCCGTTGCGCCGGGCCAGAGATTAGTTGGACGTCCTAGTTTCCAGCCCTAGACTCACAGCATGGATTTCATGATCGAGCCCAACGCCGCACCGCTGCCCGCCGATCAGCGGGCCGAGATCCTGGCTGATCCCGGATTCGGCAAGTACTTCACCGACAACATGGCGGTGCTGAACTGGAACGCCGAGGCGGGCTGGACCAACCCCGAGGTACGCGCGCTGGCGCCGTTCTCCATGCACCCGGCGGCCTCGGTGCTGCACTACGGCCAGGAGATCTTCGAGGGGATGAAGGCCTACCGGCATGCCGACGGCTCGATCTGGTTGTTCCGGCCTGAGGCCAACGCCCGCCGGTTCGCCCGCTCGGCCCGCCGGCTCGCCCTGCCCGAGCTGCCGGAGCAGGACTTCCTCGACTCCGTCTCCGCCTTGGTCCGGACCGATCAGGACTGGGTGCCCGAGTACGCCGAGGGCGACGAGCGCTCGCTCTACCTGCGGCCGTTCATGTTCGCGGCCGAGGCGTTCCTCGGTGTCCGGCCGGCGGCCGAGGTGATCTACTGCCTGATCGCCAGCCCGGCCGGCCCCTACTTCGCCGGCGGCGTCAAGGGCGTCACGCTGTGGGTCAGCACGAACTACACCCGAGCCGCACCCGGCGGCACCGGTGCGGCCAAGTGCGGCGGCAACTACGCGGCCAGCCTGGCGGCTCAGCTCGAGGCGGCCGAGCACGGCTGCGAGCAGGTGCTCTACGTCGACGGTTACGAGCACGCCTGGCTGGAAGAGTCCGGCACCATGAACCTGTTCCTGATCACCGCCGACGGCGAGCTGGTCACGCCCGGGCTGGGCACCATCCTCGAGGGGGTTACCCGCAGTTCGGTGCTGGCCCTGGCCGAGGAGCACGGGTTGCGGCCGGTCGAGCGGCGGGTCGGGCTGACCGAGCTGCGCGAAGGGTGCGCCGACGGCCGGATCACCGAGATCTTCGCGGCCGGCACCGCGGCCGTGATCACGCCGATCAAGGGCTTCCGGGGCGAGGGTTACGAGGTCGGCGTCGGCACCGGTGAGCCGGGCAAGCAGACGGTGGCCATCCGCGACCACCTGCTCGACATCCAGTACGGCCGTACCGCCGACAAGCACGGCTGGCTGCACCGGGTCGGCTAGGGCCGGCGGTTGCCAGGTTCGCTCGGCCGCGTCAGCGTGCCAGCGCGGCTCGCTGCACCAGCTGGTGCACGAACCTCAACTTGTCCAGTACCGCTGGGCTGAGCACGAACGGGTAGAGGTCGTCCTGGCCCATCGAGCGATTGAGCATGTTGAGCGCCCAGGCCAGGGGTAGCCAGACCGCGATGACCTGGTCGAAGCCGACGTCGGTCGGCGCCACCTGCCCGATCGCCACCCCGGACGGCGCGAACGCGAACGCGGCCGCGGTGTCGAGCGTGTCGCGGATATGCAGGTAGTGGGCGAAGGTTTCGGCCCAGTCCTCGGCCGGGTGCATGGTGGCGTACGCCGAGACGAAGCGCTGTCCCCACTCCGCCGGCGCGCCTTCGGCGTAGTGCCGATCCAGCGCCGCCTGGTAATCGGCGTCGGGGTCGCCGAACAGCTCCTCGAACCGGGCCCGCTCGCCGGGCGCGACCAGCACGCTGAAGTAGTAGTGCCCGATCTCGTGCCGGAAGTGGCCGAGCAGCGTCCGGTAGGGCTCGTCCATCGAGACCCGAAGTTGCTCGCGGTGCACATCGTCACCCTCGGCCAGATCGAGCGTGATCACGCCGGTGGCATGTCCGGTGGTGACCGGGTCCTGGCGGCTGGATAGCAGATCGAACGCCAGCCCGGCTTCGGGCGAGACGTCTCGACCGGCGATGGGCAGGCTGAGCGCGATCAGCTCATACACCAGGCGGCGCTTGGCCGCCTCGGCCCGGGCGAACTCGGTCAGCGCGGCCCGGTCGCCGTCGGCCGGCCGGGTTCGGGTCAGCGCGCACGAGCGGCAGAGCTCGCCCTCGGCTTCGACCAGCCAGTTGCACGCGGCCAGTTCGACATTGGCGCAGCGGCGAAATCGCGGGCCGACCAGGGCGAAGCCGGCCAGGCTGAGGGCGATGCCGATTTCGGAGCCGCACTGCAGACACTGGGAATTCTCGAATGCCAGTCGCTGCCCGCAGTGGGGACAGTGGAAATCCTGCACCTGAGGAACGCCTTCGCAGTGGGTCGGGGACCGGCGGCCCCGGCTCAGTTCGAGGCTACTGCAGCCAGGCGTGGCCCCGATCGCGTCACCGTCGCCAGGCCGGCGCAGGCCAGTTGAGCCGCAAAGCCGGCCACGCCGGCCACGGAGAGCACCGCGCCCGGACCGGCCAGGCCACGCTGGACCACCCAGCCGAGGGCCACCGCCACCGCCGCGCCGGCCACCGCCCGCAACAGCTGCTCCGAAGGCCGCAGCAGGACCACCAGCGCGATCGCCAGGTGCAGCCCGGTCAGTCCGATCAGGGCCGCATGAGCCGGACCGCGCGGCGCGTGCGGGACAGTCAGCTGCCAGTCGGCGGCGGCGGCTGCGGCCAGGGCGGCAGCGGTGGCCAGGCCGGCCCGGCTGCGGCGCAGCCGCTGGGACCGCACGCCGAGCCGGCGCAGCTTCTGGCGGGCGGCAACCGCACCGAAGATCGCTACCCAGGCGGCCAGAATGGCGAGATGGCCGGCATGCTCAGCCAGCAGCGACGTCCCGCCCGCAGCCACCATGCCGAGTCACACCAACCCGGCGCTCAGCCCGGCGTAGGCCTCGAACTCGCCGGCCGGGACCGGACGGCAGTACAGGAAGCCCTGGTAGCGGGGGCAGCCCAGCTCGCCCAGGATTTCCCGCTGGGTCGGCAGCTCCACCCCTTCGGCCAGCACATCCAGGTTCAGCGCCCGGGCCATCTCGATGATGCCGCGGACCAGCGCGACCGCGCCGGAATACTGGTCGAGGTCCTTGACGAACGAGCGGTCGATCTTGACCACGTCGGCCGGTAGCCGGGACAGGTAGGACAGCGAGGAGTAGCCGGTGCCGAAATCGTCGATCGCGACCCGGATGCCCAGTCCGCGCAGGGTGTCCAGGTGTTTGCGGGCCAGGTCGAGATCGGTGAGCAGCGATGACTCCGTGACCTCGAGGGTCAGCAGGCTCGGGTCGAGGCCGGTGTCGGCGAGGGTGTCGACGACCGAAGTGGTCAAGTCGGCATCGCGCAGTTGCAGCGGCGAGAGGTTGACCGAAAGCTCCAGCCGCTCGCACCCGGCGACCTCGGCCTGCCAGCGCCTGACCTGAGCGGCGGCGGTGCGCAGCACCCACGCCCCGATGGCCCGGATCTCGCCGGTCTCCTCCGCCAGCTGGATGAATTCGTTCGGCGGCACCGAACCGCGCTGCGGGTGATGCCAACGCAACAGCGCCTCGACCCCGGTCAGGCGGGAATCAGCCGACATCAACGGCTGGTAGTGCAACTCGAGCTGGTCTCGGCTCAGGGCGTGGCGGATGTCGGCCGCCAGCGCCGCCCGCTCCCGGACCAGCTTGTCCACCCCGGCGGTGTAGACCATGACCTGGTTCTTCCCCGAGGACTTGGCCAGGTACATCGCCAGGTCGGCATCGCGCAGCAGGTCCGCCGAATCGCGGGAGTCGGCCAGGGTGGAGTCGGCGACACCGATGCTGGCCTGGATGAACACCTCCCGGCCGTCCAGCACCACCGGTGCCTGCAGGGCGTCCCGAATCCGGCGCCCGACGAAGTCGGCTTGCACGGCGTCACCGTGTACGAGCACCGCGAACTCGTCACCGCCGAGGCGGGCCACCAGATCCCCCTCGCGCAGCACGTTCGACATCCGCCGGGCCGCATGCTGGATCGCGGCGTCACCGGCATGATGGCCGGCCCGGTCGTTGATCCACTTGAAGTTGTCCAGGTCCACGAACAGCACGCTGACCACCCGGTTGGGATTGGTCAGCCGCCGGTCCAGCGCCTCGACGAACGCGGCCCGGTTCGGCAGCCGGGTCAGCGGATCGGACAGCTCCTGCTGCTCGCTGGCCCGCCACGCGATCAGGTGAGTGATGCTCGCCGCGAGCACGAAGGCCGCGTGGATCATGGCCCATTTGTACGGATGTGCCGCCTCGGTAGTGCCGAACACGGCGTTGGGGACGAAGCGTCCCATCACCGCATGGTGGACGACCACGATCAGGATGCAGACGCCGAAGGCCAACCAGTCCTGGTAGAGCGCGATGACGCCGATCATCACGAAGAAGTGGAAGTGCGCTTCGGTGACTCCGCCGCTGATGTCGACGATGCTGGCCGAGGCCAGCATCAGCCCGACCGTGCTCGACATCGTGCGCAACCGGCGCGAGGCGTCCCGGTAGCCACCGAGCAGCGCCGGCAGCGCGCAGACGAGAATCCACATCGCGGCCTCGTCCAGCGGCTCCCGCCGGAACAGGGCGTAGCCACCGATCAACACGGACTGGACGAGCGCGAACCGGGTTATCGCCCGGTGTCGTTGCTCCCACAGCGCCGCCGGCAGCACCCGGCCCTCCGGTAGCCAGCGCAGCGGCTCCCGCCAGCGGTCCCGCCACTCCGGTGCCATGCTCGAACCGGTGCTAACCGCCACGGGACCGGCGAGATCGGCAGCCCGGTCAATTGTCACCGTAGCCAGATCGGCCACCGAAACTGTTTGTTTAGTCCATTGACCGAGGTCTGTCCGAATCCGTCGGAGATTGCGTCAGACGGCCAGGAATCCGACTGCGGGCGGGCTGATCAGCCCAGTTCGCAGTTGATCAGGTGGCATTCCGGGCGCAAGGTCACGCCGAACCGATCGGACACGCCGGCCCGGATGTGTCCGGCGAAGGCCATCACCTCAGCCGTACAGGCGCCACCCCGATTGGAGATGGCCAGGGCATGCTTGGTCGAGAGGCGGACCCGGCCGGATCCGAAATTGGCCCCGTAACCGCGGGGGAAACCTGACTGCTGGATCAGCCAGGCGGCCGGAATCTTGGTGCCCTTCGGATCCGGGAACTGCGGCGCCGCGGCCGCAGCCGCCGGCACCTCGGCGACGACCGGGTTGAGGAAGAAGGAGCCGACGGTCCAGGTGTCGTGGTCAGCGGCGTCCAGCAGCGACCCGCGGCTGCGCCGGGCTTCGAGAACGGCCGTGCGGACGTCGCCAGGGGCGGCGGTGGCGCCCAGCGGCAGCTCGAGCCGGCTGGCCAGCTCGGCGTATCGGATCGGTCGGGATTGGCTCGATCGGCACAGGCGAAAGCTGACCCGAAGGATCACCCATCGCTGGCTGTACTTGAAGATCGAGCTGCGGTGGCTGCCGAAACCGCACCGCGCCGCCGGCCACTGCTCGATCTCTTTGGTCTGCCGGTCATAGACGGTGACCGATTCGAGCACGTCCGAGGTCTCGGTGCCGAAGGCACCGACGTTCTGGACCGGAGTCGCGCCGGCCAGGCCCGGGATTCCCGACATCGACTCCAGGCCGCTGAGCCCGTGCTCCAGGCTGGCCCGGACCAGCTGGTCCCAGTCCATGCCGGCCTCGGCACTGACCAGTTCGCCGTCGATGTCCAGCCCGGCAGTGGCGACCTGCACCGTGCGGCCGGTCCAGCCGTCGTCGCCGACGATGAGGTTGGAACCGCCGCCCATGATCAGCAAGGGCAGGTCTTGGCTATCGGCCTCACGCACGGCCTCGACCAGCTGCTCGGTCGAGCCGGCCCGGACGAACTCACCGAGCGGACCGCCGACCCGCATCGTGGTGAGTTCACTGAACGTGGCCGGCACGTGCGCCAGTCTAGAGAGCGGGTTCAGCCGGTCCGACCCTCACCGGACGGCGGGCATGCTGGCGGCCGGTGTCCAGCACCGACAGCAGCAACAGGGCCGCCCCGAACCAGCCCGGCCGGCCGAGATGATCGCCGAACAACGTGACCGCCAGCACCGTGGCGGTCAGCGGTTCGAGCAGGGCGACCACGGTTGCGGCCGCGGCGGTGGCTCCGGCCAGCCCGCGGAAGTACAGGGTGTAGGCGAGTGCGGTGGGCACGGTCGCCAGCACCAGCAGGAGTGCGGCAGCCCTCGCGGTGAGACCGAAGGTCACCGGCGTGAACACCGCGGTGACCGCCGCCAGCAGCAGGCCACCGGCCAGGAAGCCGTAACCGGTGACCAGTTCCTCGTCGACGCCGTCGGTGGCCTTGGCGCGGTACAGCGTGAACCCGGCGAAGGTCGCCCCACTGGTCGCGGCCAGCCCCGCACCGAGCAGGCTCGAGCCCAGCGACGCACCGGCCGCCGGCGTCCCGATGAGCAGCGTCAGTCCGAGCACACCCAACCCAGCCGGCCGGAGTTCGGCCAGGCTCGGCCGGCGGTGCCGGCTCTCGGCGGCCAGCACGAACAACGGTGCCGATCCGATGGTGACCAGAGTCGCGGTGCTGACCGTGCCGAGGGCCACAGCCGAGAAGTAGCACGCCTGAAAGGCCGCGGCCAGGACGGCGGTCACAGCCACCGGGCGCCACCACCCCTTCGGGTGAGCGCGCCGGCCGAAGCCGCGGGTCAGCACCAGGACCAGGCCGCCGAGCCCGATCCGGTAGGCGGCCACGGCGGGTGCGGCCAGGCCGGTGGCCCCGGCCAGCGCGTGGCCGGTCACGCCGCCGGTGCCCCAGAGCAGGCCGGCCGCGACAAGCAGGAAGAAGGCGGTGTTGCGCATCGAGAACTCCGTCGACGAGAGAGGAATGTGGTTTCTCGTAGGAGCGGAGGGCAACCTGATGCGGGCGCCCGACCGGCTCGCGGCTCTCGGCGCCTGGCGACAGCTCCGCTCAGCGGTGAGTCGGCGGAGTGATTACCCGATGCACAGGCGGCAGATTAGCACCCGCACCCGGCGTCATTCGGACTGCGACGGCGGCACTCGACGGCGATTGCGTCGAGATCGGGATCGGTATGCACGGTCGCCGTCAAACCGATCGAATCGGCATATTCGACAACGGCGTCGAGCTGGCCGGAGCCGGCCTCGATCAGCACCGAGCCGTCGGGGGCGAGCGCGGCCAGGGCGCCGCTCAACACCCGGCGGACCACCCCCAAGCCGTCGACCCCGCCATCCAGGGCCAGCCGAGCCTCGTGATCTCGGGCCTCTCGCGGCATCAGCGCGATGGCCGCGGCCGGTACGTAGGGTGCGTTCGCGGTCAGCACCGCGACCTGTCCGAGCAGCCGCGCCGGTATCGGTGCGAGCAGGTCCCCGGCCAGCACCGGCCGGCCCGGCAGGTTACCCCGCGCGCAGCTCACCGCGGCCGGATCCAGGTCGACCGACCACAGCTGCACGTCGGGCCGGGCGGCGAGGACCGCGACGCCGATCGCCCCGGCGCCACAGCACAGGTCGAGCATGATCGGCTCCGCCCGGCCGGCGAGCACGGCCAGAGCGCATCGCACCAGCAGTTCGGTCCGCCGCCGGGGCACGAAAACCCCGGGTCCCACTGCTACCCGATGTCCGGCGAACTCGGCCCAGCCCACCAAGTGTTCCAGCGGCTCGCCGGCGGTGCGGCGTTCGACCAGCCGGGTCAGCTCGGCCGGCGATTCAGCGCTGGCGAGCAAGAGCATCGCTTCGTCCTCGGCAAACACGCAGCCGGCGGCCCGCAGCCGGGCCACCACCTCCGCCGGGTCCACCCGGGCAGGATCTCATCCGCCGGTGATCGGACACGCCGCGGCCCAGCGGGCGCCCGGGCCAGGACAGGACCAAAGTCCCTCGGGCGTTGTGTCCGAGATTCACGGTTTTCCATAGACGAACAGGCCAATCGGCGATCCCGGCCCAACCGTCACCCCGGTCACCGCTTGAGTTCGGGCCGGTTCGGACGATCGATGCGGCATGTCACCCGCCGGGCCAGCCACCCCTGCTGCCACCCTCCCGCTGCCGGCCCAGACCGGACTGCTGCGCCTCGTGCCCCGCGGCGCCCGGCTCGAGGAGTCGGCGTTCGAATCGCGCCACCGGGTGCTGACCTGGGTCCTGCTGGCCAACCTTCCGGTGCTGGCCCTGCTCGCGGTCCTGTGGTCACCACACGTCGTGTCGAGCACGATGACCATGAACGGCAAGACGGTGACCAGCACCCACGCCCCGATGGACATGTGGATGGCCTGGACCGGCATCGGGATCATCTTGTTGGCCGCAGTCGTCGGCAAGCTGGCCGGCTCGCAACTGGTCCGAGCCGCGGCCGTCGGCATCGGGTTGGCGATGGCCAGCGCGACCCTGGTGCACCTGTCCGGCGGGATGACCGACATGCACCTCTACTTCTTCGTCACGGTGGCCGCGGTCTCGCTCTATCAGATGTGGACGCCGTTCCTGCTGTCAGTCGTGGTGGTCGCCGTCCACCACATCTCGATGAGCCTGATCGACCCGGCGATGGTGTTCTCCGACCCGCACGCCCAGGCCCACCCGATCGTGTTCTCCCTTGTGCACGCAGGCCTGTTGCTGCTCGAGTGCGTCGCTCTCGCCGCCAGCTGGCGGTTCACCGAGGAGGCCGAGCGGGCCCGGCGGTGCGAGGCGGCCCGGGCCGAGGCCGGCGTGGCCGAGCAGCTGGCCGCCCAGGCCGCCCTGGTCCAGGAGCAGCAGCGCAACGCGGCCCTGGTCGAGCAGGAGCTGAGCCGCGGCCGGCTCCGGCAGGAGCAGATGGAAGCCAAGGTGCAGTTCCTGACCGGTGCCGGTCAGGAACTCCACCGCGACGCCAGCGAGGCGGAACTGGTCATCGCCGGCCTGGTCGACGCGGCCGAGCAGATCGGTTCGGCCGCCGGCAGCGCCTCGAGCTGGGCCGAGCAGGCCGCGGGAGCCGTGGGCACCTCGACCGAGACCTTGCGGCAGCTGGAGGCTTCGACCCAGCAGATCGTCGAGATCGCCCGGGCCATCACGCAGATCGCCGAGCAGACGAACCTGCTGGCTCTGAACGCCACCATCGAGGCGGCGCGGGCCGGCGAGGCCGGCAAGGGGTTCGCAGTGGTGGCCGGAGAGGTCAAGGAACTTGCCCAGGAAACGGCCAAGGCCACCGATCGGATCGAGGGCGTGGTCGCCGATGTCCGATCCGGCATGCAGCGCGCCCTGAGCGGAACGCAGAGCATCGAAGAAGCGATCGCCCAGGTCGTGGCCGCTCAGCAGACCATCGCCGGCGCGGTCACCCACCAGGGCACCGCGACCAGTCAGGCCCGTTCGGCCATCGGCGGGATCACTCAGGCGATCGCCGAGGTGACCGGGGAGGTCTCCGGCCTGGCCGGGATTGTCGGCTGACGCCGGCCGGATGCCGTTCGATTCCCACCTCCGACCCGGGCCGGTGAGCCGCTAGCGTAAGAACCATGAGCGATCCGACCCTCAGCGCCGTATCCATCATCACCGCGGGCATGCCGGCCGCGATCGCGTTCTACCAGTCGTGCGGACTGGTGCTGTCCGGCGGCGGACCGGACGAGCCGCACTCGGAGTTCACCGGCGCTGGCATCAAGGTCATGCTCGACACCCGCGAGGTGATCGCGCAGATCGACCCGGACTGGCAGCCACCGCAGGGTGGTCACGCCATGGCGCTGGCCTTCGATTGCGGCACGCCGGCCGGGGTGGATGCCGCGTTCGAGCGGATCGTCGCCGGCGGCGCCCGGGCCAGCCGGGAACCCTGGGACGCGTTCTGGGGCCAGCGCTACGCGGTCGTGCTCGATCCGGACGGCAACCTCATCGACCTGTTTGCCGCGCAGGGCTGAACGCGGCTCGTCACCGCAGCAGTTGCCGACGGCGATCGCCGGCTGCCGGGTCGCTACTGCAGGTCCAGCCGCCGGAACGCCGGCACGGCGGCGCCGGCCAACACCATCCCGAGGCCGGCCAGCGCCACCAGCGCCGCGGGCGGCACGCCGCGGGCGAGTTGGTCGTTACCGACTGCCCAGTAGAACGGCGAGAGCCGGCGCGGTCCGCGCAGCGCGTGCACCAGCGGGGCGAGCGAGCTGAGCAGGTAGGCGGCGGCCGCGGCCGCCGCGCTGACCCCCAGGGCGAGGCCGCGGCTGCCGGTGACCGCACCCAGCCACAGCGCCAGCGCGCCGAGGTCGAAGGCCAGCAGTCCGAGAGCGACCGAGGTCCAGGCCAACGCACTCCAGTTGGGGTACAGCTGGAAATGCGGGCCGAGCAGGCACGGCAGGTAGCTGGCGATGGGCACCACGGCCGCCACCAGCACCAGCGCCAGCAGCTTGGCGGCCGCGATCCGGGTGCGGCCGAGGGGCAACGTCGCGACCAGCCCCAGCGTCCCGTCCGCCGCCTGTCCGGCGATCGCCGCGGCGCCGTACCCGATACTCAGTAGCAAGGCCAGCAACGGGCCGAAGTTGGCGTACATGTTGCCGTTGAGCCAGCCGGCCGGCGAGGTGATCGAGCCGGTGATGCCGAACGCGGCGGCCGCTCCCGGATTGCTGGACAGCATCGAGTTCAACGAGGTGTCACCGCGGAAGGATGGGTACATCAGCACGATCAGCAGCAGGTAGGCCATAGCGCCGAAGCCGGTGCCGAGCAGCATCCGCCGGCGCAGCCGTAGCTCCAGCCGGACCAGTTCAACCGGCATCTCGGTCCTCCTCGTACAGCTGCAGAAAGAGCTCTTCCAGGTCAGCCGGCTGCGCGGTGATGGTGTCCGGGGCCAGCGGGGCCAGAGCCGCGAGTACCGGCGCGGCGCTACCGGTGTGGGTCAGGGTTATCGCGCGGGGGCTGGCGCTGCGCAATGAGACCTGCGGCAGCGCCTGTAACCGCGCCGGGTCGACGTCGTGGTCGAAGGTCAGCTCGATCGTCCGGGGAGCGCGATCGCGCAGGGCCTCGACGGTGTCGTCGATGACGATCCGGCCGGCCTTGATGATGGCGACGCGCCGGACCACCCGTTGCACCTCGGCCAGGTCGTGCGAGGACAGCAGCACGGTACGGCCGTCGGCTTCGGTCTCTCGCAGCAGGCGGGCGAATTCCTCCTGCAGCAGCGGGTCCAGCCCTGAGGTCGGTTCGTCCAGGACCAGCAGCTCGGGCCGGTGGGCGAAGGCCAGGACCAGACCGAGTTTTTGCTTATTCCCTTTGGACAATGCCTTGACCGGCCGGTCCAGCTCGACCCCGAAGCGCTCGATCAACTGGTTGCGATAGCTCAGATCGGCCAGCCCCCGTAACCGGCCGTAGCGGGCCAGCACGTCGGCGCCGGTCAGGGCTTCGGGCAGGTGCAGCTCGCCGGGCAGGTAGCCGACTCGAGTCAGGAAGGCCGGGTCGCGGCCGGCCGGATCCTGGCCGAGCACTTCGGCCCGACCGCCGTCGGGTCGGTACAGCCCGAGCAAGCAGCGGATGGTGGTGGACTTGCCGGCGCCGTTCGGGCCAAGGAAGCCGAAGACCTGACCCGGTTCGACACACAGGTCGATGCCCAGCACACCCCGGTTCGGGCCGAACCGTTTCTCCAGCTGGTGCAGCTGGATCGCGGCCCTCACGCCGCGCCGCGCTGCTGCTGGGCGGACCGGATGAAGCCGGTGACGAAGTCGCGGTAGGCCGGGGCCGGGTAGGCCAGCTCGACGACGGCTCGGACCGCCGGGCGATCCAGCTCGGCGACCCGAGCCAGCAACCGACCGGTGGCCGCCGGCTCGACCCGCTCGGCCAGGGCCATCGTGCGCGCCACCAACCGCTGCACCTCGCGAGCCTGCTCCGGGCTCAGCCGTAACGCCGCACTGATCTGGTGAACGTCGCGCCAGAGCTGGCAGATCTCGTCCAGATCTCCTTCCGACAGTGCCGCCACGATGCTCAGCAAGTCAGGCGGCAGGGCGGTGTGGTAGCAGAGCAGTTCGAGCAGGTCTCGCTCGCGCCGCATGGCCTCACTGAGCTCGGCCGGAAGGTTTCGGGCCAGCATCGCCTCGTAGAGCCGCTCCACCGGCGGTGGTAGCGGCGACAGTCGGCCGTCCACCGCCACCCGTTGCCGCAGCAGTTCGACCTGAGCCCGCTGGCTGGTAAGGGTGGCGATCTTGTCATCGATCGCGGCCTGCACGGCATCGAGGTCGGTCAGTACCGCCGCCCGCTCGTCGCCCGAGGCCGCCGGCCGGAGCAGGCGTGCGACCTCGCTCAGCGGTACTCCCGAAGCGACCAGCCACCGGATCCGCATCAGGCGGGTCAGATGCGCGAAGCCGTACGAGCGCCAGGTGCCGCCGGTGTCCGGAACGGCCAGCAGCCCGAGTTGGTGGTAGTACCGCACGGTGCGGACGGTGGTGCCGGCCAGAGTGGCCAGGTCCTTGACTCGCATGCGCCCATCTTGCGGTGTGACGTCACGTCACAGTCAAGGGCAAGGAACTGGGCCACTCCGGCTCGCGGCAGCGGGTTCGGGACGGCAGGTCAACTCCCTGCCACTTTCACCATACAGCGCAAGGGGGGTCTTGCGGCAAGGCCCCCTGGTGGGCGCAGAATCTGCGGCCGGACCCCACACCGGCACCCGGAGCTGATGACGTGACCCCCCGTTCCACCCGTACCGACTCCACTTCCGTCTTCGCCCTTCCCGACAACCTGGCCGCCAAGGCCGGGCCTGACCTCATCGGCGCTGACGAGCACCAGTTCCAGCTCATCGCCGCCGCGCTCGAGTCGACCCTGACCGAGCTGACCGAGCGGCTGGCTGCGGCCCGGCACAGCCAAGCCCGGTCCGGGCAGGCCGCATTCGATCGCGACCAGGAAATCCACCGGCTGACCGCCAGGTTGCGAACGCTGCGCCGGTTCAGCCTGGACCTGTGCCTGGGCCAGTTCGTGTTTGCCGACGGCCGCGCCCCGGTCTACGTCGGCCGGCTCGGTCTGACCGGCGACTCGGGCCAGCGGCTGCTGCTGGACTGGCGCTCGCCGGCGGCGGAGCCGTTCTTCGCCGCGACCCACGCCCGACCGATGGGCGTTCTCAGCCGGCGCCGCTACCGCTGGGTCGAGGGCCGGATTCGCGACTACTGGGACGAGGTGTTCGACGCTGCGGCCGCGGTCGGACGGCCGGCCCTGGATGACCAGTCCGCGTTCATCGCCAGCCTCAGCGCGAGCCGATCGGACCGGATGCGAGACGTGCTGGGCACCATCCAGGCCGACCAGGACGCGATCATCCGGGCCGGTTCGGCCGGGGCGCTGGTGGTGGACGGCGGCCCCGGCACCGGCAAGACCGTGGTCGCCTTGCACCGCACCGCGTACTTGCTCTACTCCGATCCGCGACTCGGCCATCACCGCGGCGGCGTGCTGTTCGTCGGGCCGCATCAGCCCTACCTCGACTACGTGGCCGACGTGCTGCCCAGCCTGGGCGAGGAAGGCGTGCAGACGGCCACCGTGCGCGATCTGGTGGCTGAGGGGCGCTTGGCACCAGCCGAGCCGGACCCGGCGGTAGCCCGGCTGAAATCCTCGGTCCAGCTGGTCCACGGGATCGAGACCGCGGTGCGGTTCTACGAGGAGCCGCCGAGCAGAACCGTCCCGGTCGCCACGCCGTGGGGCGAGTTGCAGCTGGCCGCGGCCGACTGGGCCGAGGCGTTCGCGGTGCCCGATCCGGGTTCAGCCCACAACGAGGCTCGCGACCTGGTGTGGGACGAACTGGCCGCGATCCTGTTCGAGCAGGCAGCCGACGCCGGAATCGACGAACGCGAGTTCGGCCTGGCCCTGCGGCAGAATCGCGAACTGGTTCGCGCGTTCAACCATGCGTGGCCGGTGCTGACCGCGACCGAGCTGGTCGGCGACCTGTGGAGCGTGCCGGCCTACCTGCGCTTCTGCGCGCCCTGGCTCGATCGGGACGAGATCGCCTCGCTGCAGCGAGTGAATCCCCAGGCGTGGACGGAGTCGGACCTGCCGTTGCTGGACGCGGCCCGGCGGCGCCTGGGCGACCCGGAGCTGGCGCGGCGGCGCCGGCAGTGGGAGGGCGAGCAGGCCTTCGCTCGGTCCGAGATGGCCGAGGTCATCGATGACCTGGTGGCTGCGGACGATTCGGAGCTGCAGGTGATGTCGATGCTGCGGGTGCAGGATCTGCAGGGCGCGCTGGTCGATGAGTCCCGGCGGCCGCGGGTCGATGACCCGCTGGCCGGCCCGTTCGCGCACATCGTGGTCGACGAGGCGCAGGAACTGACCGACGCGCAGTGGCAGATGCTGCTGGCCCGCTGCCCGTCGGGCAGCTTCACCATCGTCGGTGACCGGGCCCAGGCCCGGCACGGCTTCGCCGAATCGTGGGCTGAGCGGCTGGCCCAGATCGGGCTCGACCGCAGCCGGCTCATGTCGCTGCAGGTCAACTACCGGACCCCCGCCGAGGTGATGGCGGTGGCCGAGCCGGTGATCCGGGCCGCCCTGCCCGATGCCAACGTGCCCACTTCCATTCGCACCACCGGAAGTCCGGTCCGGTACGGCCGGCTGGCCGAGCTCGACGGGGTGCTCGACGCCTGGCTGGCCGAGCACCCCGAGGGGATCGGCTGCGTCATCGGCTCGGCTGACCTCGACGGCCGGCCGCGGATTCGCTCGCTGCCGCCGGTGCTGGCCAAGGGGCTCGAGTTCGACCTAGTGGTCCTGCTCGATCCGGACGGTTGGGGGTCGGGCATCGAAGGTGCGGTCGATCGCTACGTGGCCATGACCCGGGCCACCCAGCAACTGGTGATCCTGCGCACCGGGTGAACCGGCCGTGGTATCAGGCTGGTCCGGCTTCCCGCTCGCGTTGGCACAAAGTGCGGATCCGCAGGTACTGCTGGCCGCCGGTCTGGGGCCAGCGTGAGGTCCACGGGTAGTCCGGCACCGAGTCACCCAGGGCGTCGAAGAGATAGGCCGCCATCAAGCGATAGCGCCGGTCGCCGTCACCGGCCAGAGCCAGCGCGAGCGTGAACTGGCTCCGCAGCGCCGGGGTCTCTGCGTTCACCGGCAGGAGTGGGGACAGTACGCTGCGCTGGGCCGCGGCGCCGATCTCGGCGCCGACCGCGGGGTCCCGGTAATAGTTCTGTGCCGCGGCCTCATCGTTGTCGAACGCAAGGTGGTACAGGTGCCGCTCGGCGTGGGCCCGGACGATCGCCACGCGCCCCGGGCTGCCCTCGGGCAGGGTGGCATCGGCCCGGCGTGCGACCTCGAACATCAGCTCGTGGCTGCCACCCCATTTCTTCGCGACCGGATCGATGATCCGCATGTGGGCGGGCTGGAAGTCGGCGTCCCGAGCCGTTGCCTCGCCGTACCACTCCAGGGCGACGTCAGTGCCCAGCGACAGGCCCATGCTGACCAGCAACAGGTAGGCCCACGGGTTCGGATCGGCCGGCCGCCGCTCGGCCGCCGTGAGCAGATCGCGCTGGGCGTCGCGAAGCCAGTCGCCGAACGGGCGCCAGGCGGTGGCGGACACGCCTTCGGCTCGGCCATTGCCACGCACCCGCCACGCCTCGCGAATCCGGAAGACTCCCCGGGCGAGCAGCGGAAACGACGCGCCGCCGGTCTGCTCCACCCAGCCGGAAGGGAATTGCGGCAGATCGCCGATGACGTCGGCCAGCCGGTGGCGCGCGTGCCAGTCCGACTCCGATTCGCACAGTTCGTGCACCGCACGCCAGTCCCCGGCCTGGCAGCGCTCGGCGATCCAGCGGGCCTGCGGATGCCCGTAATACGGGTCGAAGTTTATGGCCGGCGCAGCGGCCCCCCGCTTCGAACGTCCGAACAACGGCACGGCGAATCCCTTCCAGCTGCTGCGAGTGCGATCGAGAACTACTTCTTCTTGTGCCGCTGGGCTGCCAGCAGCCGCAGCAGCAAGCCGCCGGCCACGATCGGGGCGATCGGCGGGATCTGGGCATGGGAGTCCACTACCGCTGCCACGACACCCCCCACGATGAGCAGACCGACGAAGAGCTGAGCCACGGTCCCGTCGAACAGAGACCGGATGCGATCGAGATCCCAACTCCTACGCGTGGCCGGTGGCCTCGGGATCTGGTCGGCCGGGCGCGACGGTAGCGGCACCCGCACTGGCTCGGGCGTTGCCTCGTCGACCGCGCGGACCAGGCCAGCGCCATCTCGCCACAGGGTCGGCTCGATGTCGAGCTGGTAGCCGTCGGGACGGATGATGGTGCGCCGGCCGTCGGGTCGAGCCAGCACGGCCGCCGCGGTCGCCGGTTCGGCCGAGATGAAGCGACGGTCCCGCCGAAGGTGCGCCGCACCGCCGCTGAACCGGATCTGCTCCTCGCCGGCCTGCTTGTTCAGCGCCGGGTGGATCGAGCCGCCGTCAGGCACCGTGTCCACCGTCGGACAGTCGAGCAGGGGCAGGGTTTCCGGGTTGGTACCGGCGTCGATGCCGATCAGCAGCGTTCGACTCAGCTGCTGGGCGACCCGTCGGATGTCGTCCACGGTCACGGCAGCCAGTTCGGCGTCGTAGCCGTCCGGATCGGAGCTGAGGCCGGACAGTTCGGCCCGGGCGGCGGCCCATGGCTTCCAGTAAGCGCGCGGATCCTCTCGCATGCTCCGCCGGATGAGCAGCAGCTCCTCGGCCAGCTCAGATTCGGCCACACCCTGCTCGGCCAGGCGGCGCACCAGGCGGGTGACGCGCCCGGTCAACCCGCTGCGAGCTTCGAGCAGGACGTCGATTCCGGCGGTGATGACGGCAGATTCGGCATCCACCGACTCGTAGTCGCTCCACGCGCTGTATCCGGTGCCCGTACTGTGGCGGATCTCCTTCTGCAGCTCCCGGCTCAACACCCGGTGGAAGACCGTGGCCGCCGTCGACCGGTCCACCAACCCGGACAGGCCGACACCGCCGACCGGGTCACGGAACGCCGCAGGCATGATCTGCTCGCAGGGCACGGCGAGCGGCACCGGGCGCCGAGGGCCGGCCGACAGCGGTAATTCCAGGCCGCTCGGCGGCTCGCCGTTGAGCGCGCAGATCGCGTTGCCGGCGGTGAACACCGAGCGGGCCAACGCGATCAGCTCGATCGGCGCCACACGGTGCAGACCGAACTCCTCGTACGCGGCGACGCCCGGGCCGCGGGCGCCGTAGCGCCAGAGCAGGTGCCGAGCCGTCGCCCCCACCGGGCGCTGGCCGCTCTCGGCCCGCAGGACGCGCGCCTCGTGTTCCAGATCGCCGAGCTGGGGATCGGCCAGCCAGGCACACAGTTCACGGAAGAATGCGGTGACCTCGGCCGGGTCACCGGCGGCATCGAACCGCAGCCCGAGCAGGCTGACCTCTCCGTTCACCTGCAAGCTGATTCCGTCCCGGCCATGCAGGGCCAGGTGCTCGAGCAGGTGCAGCCAGCCGTGACGAGGCAGATCGAGATCGGTCATGCCGGCGCGGAAGCAGAGCGAGACGCGCAGCACCTCGGGCCGGCCCGGAACCCAGACCGCCGGCACGCCGCCAATCTCGGTCCGATTCAGCTGGTTGATCGCATCGCCCGCCGAAAGCTGTGTCATCCCCGCATCCCCGTGTAAAACCAGCCATCGCGGCCGAGCCCGGTCAACCGTAGGAAACTTCGACAGCCCTCGCAATCGGTTTGGCGAAACCGGGTCTGAAGCGAGGCTCGAGCCATCAGTGTCGAGGCGTCAGCATGATCGCTCCGACTCCGACGAGGCAGAGCAAGGCGCCGACGATGTCCCATCGACTCGGCTGGAACCCGTCGGCGAGCACGCCCCAGGCCAGGGATCCGGCGACGCAGACGCCGCTCCAGGCGGCGAGGACGCGACCGAAGTGTGCGTCGGGCTGCGCGGGGGCGACGTCGAGCCGAGCCTGGCTCACGCCGGCAACCGCTGGCTCACGTATTGCAGCTGGGCCGGCGCCATCCGCCGCCAGTAGGCCAGGTCGTGGCCACCCGGTTCGAAGCCGCCCGTGGTGGTGATGCCGGCGCGGGTCAGACTGCGGGCGTAGTCGCGGGCCGCCGGATAGAAGCCGTCACCGGTGCCGCAGTCGAGCCGAACGGGGATGCCGTGCAGTTGCCGTTCCCGTCCGAATACGGTGTGGGCTTCGAAGTCGGCTGCGT
>Ga0187809_10000054_pt1 | contig 84984 bp, 93 predicted proteins | sample NC_wetland_sal_i_8_FD_132415 | JGI IMG/M metagenome (GOLD analysis project Ga0187809, IMG submission 132415) | Wetland sediment microbial communities from Neuse River Estuary, North Carolina, USA - ASW_4 | ecosystem: Environmental > Aquatic > Freshwater > Wetlands > Sediment | place: USA: North... | reverse complement strand
GCGAGATCTCCTTATCGGAGGTAGTTCGTGCGGTCGAGTCCGAGCCCGGGCGTTACATAGCGCTCACTGATCGTGAACTCGAGCAAAGCGTCGCCCCCCGGATGAAAGCGATTGACGTCAAACAATTCTGCGACGCTTCGTCCATTCCCTTTGTATATTTTGAAAAAGCGTATTACGTCTCCCCTCGCCGTGGGGGCGAGCGTGCGTATGCACTTATCAGAGAGGTATTTGCCAGAACGGGCAAAGTCGCGGTGACGCAATTTGCTATACACAATCAAGAGCATATCGCGGCCCTGACGGTTGAAGGCGACTTGCTCATGCTGAATCAGCTTAGGTTTGCGGCCGAGATTGTACCACGCGACCAAATCAAGACGCCGCCGTTGCCGAAGCCACACCCTTCCGAAGTAGATACGCTCACCCATGTAGTCGAACGCTTTAGCGCCCCGTTTTATGCGCACGATTATCACAACGAATATGCCGAGCACCTCAATGAGCTAATCGATCGTAAAGTGAAAGGGCTACCAGCACCGCGTACCGAACGCCCTGCTCCCCGTGCGACGCCGGAAGAGCAAATTGAATCTACCCTTCGCGATACACTCGGTTCGCAGCAAATCGCTGCCAGTGGGGCATCCGATTAATGCAGAAATGAAACCATTGGGTTTGGCAGCTGTGCGCGGATGTCATTAATCTCTCCCGGGCTGATAGCGTCCTTAAGCGCCTTCCAGGTAGATAGGACCTGTTTTTTAGCATGCGGCTCGTCTATGTGTTGCAACTCCATGAATTGCGCAATGATGTCGCCGCGCGCGTTTTCTTCTGAGGGCTGCACCGCGAGCGCGATGTCTTGCAGCTCTTGAGGCAACTGGCTCGCGAAGTCTTTGCGCTCGCCCTCATCCAGGCGTACGGCCAAATTTTCTACCATACATTCCAACGCGTCCTTGGACTCGCTGTCGGAGAACCCCGAATACAGCTGTACCTTTTTAATAAGTTCTCGAAATCCCATAGCGCTCCTCCCTGCTTGTGCACATTTAAAGGCAGCTTTATTATTACTAATCGCTTGCAGAAAACGCAGTTAGGGATTTTACACAGCGAGCAGTGTGAATTCGCTTACGTTCCCGTTGTAGGCAGACTTACGGTAATCGCAAAAAAGTATATGCATACTACATAATGTATCCCAGAGGTGAGCGGGTCACAGCAATGTTAATTAGGGCCGAGGCGTCACCCCTGGGATATTTTCGTGGCAAAGCTATGCACATAGCACTGCTCATTAGAAAAACTCACAACTGCGTGCTTGAACGTCTGTGGTGGGACAAGGACCGGTGTATTTGTAAGAAATTTCCCTTATTTGGCGTGAGCTTCTGCTGGAAACACGGGTTAAGAACGTTACGGACCATACTAACCATCTTTTCTATAGTGAAAAGTGCCATAAGGCAGAAAGGAGGCACGTATGGCTAACAACAAGAGCGGCCGTGGCTTTGCCGGTATGAGCAAAGAAAAGCAACGGGAAGCTGCGCGCAAAGGTGGTGAACACAGTCACAGTGGTGGCCGCCGCAGCAACAATGAGTAGCGATAGCGCATAGCGCGTACAAGTAAGTTAATAATCCAAGGAGAGAATATGGCAGATCCAAAGAACCCAGGTCAATTCGGTAACCGTTCAGACACAGAAAAGCAAGCAAAGCGGGGCGGCAAGGCGAGTAGCGCCAAGCAAGACATGTCTAAGCTCGGCAAGATGGGCGCTGAAGCGCAGCCTACCGAAGCGAAGCGACTTGGCGGCGAGCACAGCCATCGCAACGAGTAGTCTTAGGGATAAGCAAAGCACTCATCCCGTGAGTGGGGGTTTAGGATGCAGAGGGGGCGACCAAAGCCCCCCTCTGCATAGTTAACTAAAAGTGAGGAGAGCGCATGGCACGTTTTGGCTATACCCTGTATTGTGAAGGCAATGACCCGCGCGATCTAGTCCGCCAAGCGGTCACGGCAGAAGAAACGGGGTTTGATTTTTTGGTCATATCCGATCATTATCATCCTTGGCTGACCGATCAATCGCACGCGGGGTTCGCATGGAGTATTTTAGGCGCAGTTGCGCAAGCGACCTCCCGTATCAAGCTGGCGACCATGGTCACCTGCCCGATTATGCGGTATCATCCCGCAATCATTGCCCAGGCGGCGGCTACGGTCGGTATTTTGAGCGAAGGCAGATTTACGTTGGGTCTAGGAGCTGGCGAACGTTTGAATGAGCATATCGTTGGTTCGGGTTGGCCGTCTGCATCAGTGCGGCAGAAAATGCTGCGCGAAGCAATCGAAATCATACACTCTCTATGGCAAGGGGGTTACCAGTCGTACGAGGGAAGATACTTCAAAGTGGATGACGCCCGCATATTCGACCTTCCCGAAAAGCCGATGGAGCTTTTCGTGGCTGCGGGTGGCAGTCAAGCCGCAAAGCTTGCCGCCGAGTACCGTGACGGTGTTTGCATGACCGAACCTGACCAGTCGATCCCGAAAGCGTATACGGCAGCCGGCGGTGACGCTGCAAACGTTTGGGGTCAGGTTGTCCTGAGCTGGGATAAAGATAAATCCGCGGCTCAGCAGACGGCGTATAAGCAATTCCGCTTTGCAGCTGGGGGTTGGAAGGTGCAGGCAGAATTACCGAACCCGATAAACTTTGATGCCGCGACGAAGCATGTCAGGCCGGAGGATTTGAGCGAATCCATTCCTTGCGGTCCCGAGGCATCCGAACATCTGAGAGGCATTAACACATTCTTGGAAAGCGGCGTACACAATTTGGCCGTCGCCTATCCCGGAACGGACTATGAAGGATTCATGGAATTTTGGAAGCAGCAACTGGCTCCCGAACTTAAGTAGTAAAGAAAGGACACACGTATGGATATTCCAGATACGAAAGTTGCAGTACTGGTAGATAATTTTTTCGAGCAGCCGGAGTTTGAACAGCCAATCAAAGCACTGAAAGATGTGGGAGCGGCGGTCACTGTCATATCGTCATCTGGCAGAGAGATGCGTGGGCTCAAGCATGCCGATATGGGCGATGCTTTTATGGCTGATTTGTTGCTCGATGACGCCGGCCCTGAGGATTATGACGCGCTGGTACTCCCCGGCGGCGCGATGAACGCCGATAAGCTGCGTATGGTCGATGGAGCGCGAAAATGGGTACGTCATTTTCTGGAATCCGGCAAACCGCTGGCTGTCATTTGCCACGCGCCGTGGGTGCTAGTATCAGCAGGCGAAGTGAACGGACGCAAACTGACAAGCTATTACACTATCCAGGATGATATCCGGAATGCCGGCGGTGACTGGGTTGACGAAGAGGTTGTCATTGACGGCAGCCTTATTACGAGTCGTAACCCCGATGACTTGCCCGCGTTTAACGAAGCACTGCTCAAAATGCTCAGTGATGCGGTGAGCGACAAAGTAGGAACAGCAGGAGGAGCAATATAATGCCAAAGTATGGACCCAAGGCTCAAAAAGAAGTCGAGAAGATGATGCACGAACACAAGCACGAAGGCAAATTTCAAAGCAGTAAGCAGGCAATTGCCGTAGGCTTGAGCAAAGCTCGGCGCGAGGGCGGAAAAGCGCCAAAGAAGAGTAACGGCTAGGGATGAACATATAGACAATCGGGATAATTTTGTGCGCCCCTCCCCCGCGTTCTGTTTTTAGTACCGCATAATTGCGGCCAGTGCCGGGTGGGGTGGCGTCGTGGACGTATCGTCGATCAATACTACATTTCCATGGTTTCGCCAGGTTTGCAGGATGATATGATCGGCGACGGCCATCTGCTCGTCGGGAAAAAATTTGAGCTTCGGTACGGCGAATTTATTGTCGCGTACTGTATCCGCCGTATTGCGGATGAGTTTGACGAGCAGTGTAGCGATGCGGCCTTTGCTGGCTGCCTCTTGAATAGCAGGCAGCTCAGCTGATGCGCGTTCCGGAGCGCTGCCCGCAAGCCGTCCATATCGCTCAGTCGCGTCGCGACGTCGCTTGCTCAATATTTCTTTGCCGATGAGCCGGAGAATGCTAGGAGCCAGGCTATGTGGCGTGGTCGCCGAGTTGGCGCTCGGTACATGGCCGGATAAAATATTCGTATACTGGGAAATCGAGCGGTACATTTCAATATCCGATTCTGGTCCGGCTAGTATGAGTGGACATATGTGGTCTGCGTATTTTCTCACGGCCTGGTCGGTTGTGCGGAAAAAGTCGAGTCGGTCGTCTTTGGTAACGAGCGGGAACCCTTTGTCGAAGTATGCGGGCCGTCCGCCAGTAGGTGGCGCCGGAACGTGTTTTTTTGTGGGCTTATTTTCCGGCTTGCGACCGTTGCCTTTTGTGCCTGCGGCCGGCATTTCTATGTCGGTCGGCCGCAATCCGTACATGTCGCCTGCGAACAACCTCATCTCTTTCTGGGAAAGTACTAGTACATAAAATGCAACCCACTGGTCCAGTAGGCCGATAATGGGCGCCGCATGAAAGCGACTATCGACGGCTACATACTCGTCGCAATCAATCGGTAACTCAAAGGTAACCGTATCGTCGGGACTTATGAAAATCGCCAAGCCGTAGGTGCGGCTTTCCCAAAAACCACGATCATCCGCGAGGTCGCGCAATCGGTTCGCAAGCTTTCGTCCGGTTTGCGCATCGACTTCGGGCGACGCCCTGAGTATCCCCATTACACGGGTCTGCAAGTTTTTGAACCGTACCTCATCCTCGCTCATATTCGGCGGTGTCCCGGCATTATGCGTCGGCATATATATCGTGACCAGCGGGGTTTGCGACCTTCTGGCCAACAATTGCTCAACTGCGGAAGGGTTTAGCTTAGCCATACGGCTTGTCCACCTCCGTCTATTTCTTGTCCCTGCTTGCTTGTCCGTCGCTTTTTGCAAGCGAACGCTGCACCCGCTCCAGTCGTGTGTCAGATACATCCTTCGAGTTCATGAGGTCTCGGTCTTTGGGTTTATCCGGCTGCGACATAGGGGGCTCCTTCCTTTATGCGTACTTTTATCGTACGACTTTTGGAGGCTCGCCCGCTGTTAAGTTTTTCATCGTCGAGGCTTGCTAGCTGCGTCTTGTAACACGGCAGTAAATCGAAGTTCAGGCAACGCGGCGCTGCCACGCCTTGCGACAAGCACAAAGTTCTGTGATTCCCAAAGCGAATATTTGGAATCCGCCGGGTATAGTGCGGTAGTACCAAAGGTCGCTTGGAACCGTTCATAGCAGCCACGAAGCGCTTCTCCGCCCCGTCCCAGGTATGGTCCGACAATATTCATAGCTACCGTTCCATTGTCGTTCAGGCGCTTCCGCATATTTTGCACAGCTCGCATAGCGGTCAGGGATGGGGGTATTACGAGGCCATCGAACGCGTCAATGACTATCAGATCGTAGGCACATGTAGTGGTTGCCAAGAATGTGGCGCCATCTTGATGGATAATCCGGAGTCTTTCGTCGGGCTTCAGTCCAAAAAATCGAGTGGCAATCGTTTCGAGCGACACTTCAGGCTCGACAACATCAATATGAATGTGTGAAAACTTTTGAAGTACTGCTACCGGCCAGGTATATGCCCCGCCGCCGATAAGCAGGATGCGGCCGGGCTGTACATACGTCACTACTTCGAGCAAGCGTTGGTTGTAGTCGAATAGCAGCTCAGGCTTGCTATCCTGGGCAAGGCCGGACTGAGCCGCAACGTGGTCGCCGATAAACAATATACGTGCTGGCCGGCCAGCGTAGACCATATCGATAACCTGGAAGCGGGTGTCTGCATATAGAAGTTTCTCCTCCATGTCCATATTACTAGCATAACTGTCCGTACGCCGGATAACCACCATATCGATCGGAGCTATCGTCGTTAACGTAAGGGCCGTACGGCTCGCATAGCGTAACTTGTAGATTCGACAGGAACCATTTTAAAACTTACACCACCAGATTCATGTCTGGTGGTGTAAGTTTTTAGCCCTGTGCGGCTGTCTAATTGTACTCATACCGCGTGTGGTGCAGACATATGGGTGTATGTTTGTGGTATTTGTCGTATGAGGTATATCGTATCTGCGAGTACTTCATATATTTGATGTGCCGCGTATTGCAATGGTGGTGGTTGGTTTTATGGGTTTTGTAGCTGCTGTAGTGCGAACTGCTGGTATAGTTGCCGCCACTCATGGCGAAGGCTGCGGGCGAAGCAAAGCCGATCATACCAAGAACGGTAGCCCCACCAAGTGTCAGTTGTTTTATAGCCGGTATCTTCATAAACATCCTCCCGCTTAAGTTGATAACCCTGTTAGTATAAGTCATTGCGTGTTATCTGTAAGTAAGAAAAGTTACCATATATGGTGTTGAATACTTACCTGAAAGCACTAGAAGTATGGTTGGATTGCAAATCACCTATCGCGTAAGCTCGAGAGTGCGACACAGTACGCATATCTGCGGAATTCCGATCGGTGAAATCGATGCCAAGCCCACATCTCGAAGAGTAACGACCCGTACGGTGGAATGCTTGCGAGTAGGGCGACGAATGCTTGCCTGCGCGACCAGCGCAAAGTCGGATATAGCCCAACCGATGCGACTGCATACGCCAGAAATAGGATGCCATGAAATTGCCCGGCAATCATCACCGGAATGGTATTGCCTGGCAGTATGTATCGCCCGATCAGTATGCCGGAAGTGAGCATAGTCCAGCCGCAGGCTTCGCCGATGGCGGCCAGCCGGAATAACATCCAGGCTTCGTCCTCGGTGAATATTCGATTGCGTTCAAACTTCTGTAGTAGCGGGATGCGCATATGCTCTCACGGTAGCACAATGCCACCTAATACGTAAAAGGCGAGCAGGTACTCCATGGCGGAAAATTCGCTACCCTCGACCGAGTAACTTCGACAGGAAGAAGCGTATTTTGCCTGCCAGGCTTGCCGGAGCAAATGCCGAGGTTGGCAATACGCCGGCGCGCGCGGCGCCTTTTAGCATGATGAGCTTGATGGTGATGCCAGCCGCAATAATCGCGCCTGACGCTGAGGCTATAAACAGGGGCTGTTTTATGCGACTCGCCAAACTTGCTAATTCGGGCGTCGTAGCTGGATTGGCCTGCGTGGAATTGGTGCCAGTAGCAGGCTGTCCTGTAGACGATTGCGATGCGGTACTGCCGGTTTTTTTCGATGTAGAACTTTTCTTTTTGCTTACGCCCGAACTCCCGGTTGACGATTTCGTACCTGATGATTGACTACTTGGAGTTGATGCATGGGTAGAATTTCCGGCGGTCGCCCCGGTCTTTGTACTGCCGGAAGCAGTCGGCGCAGAGGTGGGCGTAACACCCGGCACGTATAACCCGTACAGGTTGCCGCTGTAATCGGTTGTGTATATCATGCCATTCACGACGGTCGGTGCTTCCCAATGTTGGTTGAGGCTGATCCCCACGGAACTGCTAGTAAAAAGTTGGCTGCCAGTTGCGGCGTTGTATGCCAGAATGTGGGGACCGTCCAAATATAAAACCCCATTTGCGATAAACGGTGAGGATATAACGCCAACGGATTTTTTGTATACCTGGTTCAGACTAGACTTCCCGCCCGACGTCACTACTTTGTAGGCATATAAATCGCCAGAATTGTCCGTAATAAATACCCACGTTGTACCGCTGCTGTCTTGCCAAACGGCAGGTTGCTCATACACTCCATCGCTAATGTTTATGGTCTGGAGCTCGCCGCCAGTATGGCGCGGACCGCCCTTGCCGGAAAGATTGCCTCGGTTCAGTAATCTTACTATGCCGTCTTTACCGGATTGAATCAGCATGTATGGTGTGTTCGAGTCGCTTTGTTTCGGTAGGATAACCGGTGCCGTGCTACCCAAATCCTGGTCGTCGGAGTCCAGGTTGCTGTACGTTGCTGGCGTATAGGAGTCGACTTCAGAGCTCAAATCTGGTTTGAGCTCGATGACGCTATCGCCCCAGTTATTTCCGCCACCGCTGGCATTGTAGTTGCCATTGCCGGTCGCGACGAATACGTTGCCCGTAACCGGATCGACTTGGACGCCTGGGCGCGCCCAGATACCTGCTTGGGTGTTCGCGCAATAATCCGTTCCTGAAGTAGTCAATAACGCCTTTATATTTGAACATTCGGCATTCCAAACGGTCTTAGCCCCACTCGACAATTTGATTGCTACCACGTGGCCGACATAATGACCATAATCGCCATCGTTGGCGCTGATGGCCATATACAGGTAGCCGTTCGCAATGTTGATGCTGCCCGACCCCTTTTCGATATTGTTAGGCAGGCGCGTCACTTGTTCGGGGAACCCGCCGCCGCTGATTTCCACGCCGGTGGCGATATTGTATTTGTGGACGTAGCCATCAAGTGCATACGCATAGATATATTTGCCAGAAGGGTCGATTGCCGGGGTCGACTTAGTCCCCTGCCCGTTGAAGTTCGCGCTGGATGGATCGCGCTCCCATATTTTTGTGCCCGTCAGCGCATTGTACGCGATAAGGTTGCCCTTGATAGTGTTCACGAACACCATATTCTTTAGCCCTGAGCTGGTGCTGACCGCCGCTTCTTCGACGACCGAATCGTCAGCTGCGGCCGGTGTCGACGCCCTCCACAGGACCTTCAATTTCGATACGTTGCTTGTATTGAGCGCCGATTCGCTGTAGTTGGTGCCGGGATCATCAACGCCTCCGTCGAATACTCGCCACGATATGTAGCCGCTCGAAGCGCTCGCCGGACCTGGCAGCAGATTACCTTTGTGCAGCAGATAAAAGAACGCTATGGCTACCACTAGAAATAGCAGACTACTGAACGCAAACAGCGCGGCAGGAATTTGGCTCGATTTCTTATTCTTATGTTTCTTTTTGTTCATGACAGTGTGAATGTAGCAAAATTATTGTTCACATAATAGTCGGTTTGCTGGTTTGCTGAAGTCACAATCGCGGAAACGCTATAAGTGCCGGACGGAAGATTTTTGGGCAGCATGTATGTGTATAAGAACGTTTGCGTTTTGCCTGCGGGAAATTGTATAGGTGTGCTATCGGATGGAGTTCTGAACACTTGCCTGTGTGCGGGACTTTCGATCCACACCTCCAAGTATCCGACGGCTGCTTTATCCGAAGATAGGGTCACGGTGATGCGCTGTGTATCGCCGCGCGCCAGCGATCGGCTGGAGATGGCGGGCTGTACGCGGAATTTCGGCAGCACAGGAGGTGTGTACTTTTTTGTAGTATGTGCAAGCGATAGATGAAACGGTTTATGGAAGGCGACGAAATATGCCGATTGTCCATATGCTCCGACGATATATCCGGTAGCCGTCAATAGCACCAGCGAAGCGATGAGCAACAATCTTGGGCGGGATATGGCGGCCATGGTAGTGGTTATACTATACAGCAAACCGTTAGCTTTTGGAGTGCACAACACTTATGCTCGGATAAGCGAGCTTCCATGTTGACGTCATCTTGGTGAATCGCAATATGTATAGCTCCGTACCGGCATGGTTCTCATAGCGCATGAGAATATCGGAACCGGAGGCAATAGTACTTGCGTATGCAAATGGGCCCTGATGCTGGAAGTATGAGTTGAAGAACGTAATATATTGGTTGCGAGTGAGGAGCTGTGAGCGCCCGTCTTGGTCTACCCGGAAAAGCTGTATAATCAGGCCGTCTTTTGCGCCGTTGCAGTATGCCTGCGTCGGCGTCTTGCCTGAGCATGTTTTACGTATCGGCGTTTGATTCTCTAGAACAGTTGAGAAATCAGCTCTGTCTACGAGTGTTTTGAAAAACTGTTCGGTGTTGCAGAAAGATTTGTCCGAAAATGAACATTGTATAGTGGACGACACATGTATTGGCTTCGGCTGGCTTTCGCCGCTATGGGCTGCCGATATGATCCCGTAGGCGGCTAGGAGCGATACGGCCGCAAACAAGCCAATGAGCAGATAATTTTCTAAAGAATGGTGAAATTTCATCGATATGATATGCCGTCGGCTCGACGGGCCATAGTCTCATAGTATCAAATTACCAAGTGGTTTTTCTGAAAAACTATCACTGACCCGATTATGCAAATAAATGCGATGCTAGCTGCCGAATGTGAAGGTATTCAGGGTAGTGCCGGTGGGGACGGTTAGCGTTAGTTGACCGGTGGTGAATTTAGGGAAGCTGGCTATGCGATACAAATTGGAAAGTTGGATGCGCACGTGGCTGTCCGATACGTCTTTGCCGGCGTTGCCGGTTTGGCTGATGGGAGTGCCGTTGAAGCTGACGTCGACTGAGGTTGGCTGCTGCGAGCCAGCTACCATGTAGACATTTTTGGCCGCGAAGTTAATGCGTAGTTTGGCATTCTTGCCCGCGGTTATGCCACTGCCGCTTACCTGCCATTCGCCGGACAAGCTCCATTCGTTGATATCGAGATTGGAAGCGAACCTGTAGGTCTGGTCGCTGCGCGAACCGAGTCGGGGTGTACCGGTATACGCTTCAGCGCGTTCGGTGCCAAAGTACGTTTCTGGCGTTTGCTCGTTGCTGATGGGCGCTGCCACGCCGCCAGGGGCGATGAGCTTGCTTGGTAATTTGACAGAACTGCCCTCTGTCAACAAACCGCGGATTGCCTGTTCCATCTGGTCGTATTCGCCTTCGCCGTAATCCACTCGCCGCACATTGCCGCCGCGGTCTATAAGATATTCAGCCGGCCAGTATTGGTTTTGGTACGCGTTCCAAGTGGCCAGATCCCCGTCGATGGCAATCGGATACGTCAGCCCGTGCTGCTTCGCGGCCGCAGTGACGTTGGACGGCAGTTTCTCGTAGGAAAATTCCGGCGCTTCGACGCCGATGACCACGAGCCCGTCATGGTGATATTCGTTGTACCAGCCTTGTACATACGGTAATGTGCGAATGCAATTGATGCAGGTGTATGTCCAGAAATCTACCAGTACCACTTTGCCCTTCAGTTGGGCGAGCGTCAATGGCTGGCTGTTGATCCAATGCTGGATGCCGGCGAGTTCTGGCGCCTGATAGGCAGTAACATTGTAGAGTGCAGCATTGTTGATCGCAGGTTGGCCGCTACTCTTCGGGATTAGTTCGGAGCTGATATTGTCGAAGCTGAACGGCGAATGGTTTGCCACATAGACCTGCAGCTTGGTGCCGCTGCCGGTTATAACCAATACGCCGACCAATATGAATAATATTGCCAACCCGCGCTGAAAATATCCGCGCGGGTTGCTGGCGAACTTCAGCCGTGTGGTTAGGCGCTGGCCGTAGTAGCTGATGGCTAAAAGTATCAGCGCCAGACCTATGATGTATGAAACAATATAGCTCAGCGCGGCAGCGAAATGTGCCGGCAATACGGTGGCTAGGATGTATCCGTACACCGGGCTGCAGCTGGAAAACACCGGCCCGAGCGCAGCGCCGATGATGATAGGCCCGATGATGTGGCTATGGTTTCGGTAGCCGCTACCCAGTAGACTTTGGGCGCGATGCTCCAGCCCAATGCGCGCAATGATTTTGGCATATGTCACCGGAAACAATGTTGCCAGCCCGACGGCTATGATGATACCACCCGAAACGTATGCGATAGCCGACGGCGGGACGTTGATAAGCAGCGTCGTTACTTTGAGTAAGAGCGTGAATAAGAACAGCGATACCGTCAACGATCCAGCTATTAGGAACGGTCGGCGCTTGTCGCGCGTATCGCCACTGATGGAGCCGCCAATTATTACCGGCAGCAGCGGCAATACACACGGCGCGAGCACCGTGAGTAACCCAGCTATGAATGCGCCAAGGAGCAAAAACATTCTAGTGACTCATTGTATCCGATGAAGTACTCGCCGACGAATTCGGCATGCTGTTATGCGAATCCATGGCGTCGGTTTCTTTCTGTTTCATAACTGAGTCGTTAACAGCCTTGGTTTGCTCCTGCTTGTGCGTAGTAGTGGCCTGCATCATAGCTTTGTCGTCCGAAATTTGGTCGTTGTGGTGCACGACCAGCCCGGTTGTCACTGCGACGGCGGCTACGACTATGACGCCGACGATTCCTATCCCCAATTTAGGTTGCATCCTAACTACCCTCCTTACGATTATGCTTGTATACGCATGAGTGTAGCGTAGCGAAAATGTAAAGTCAACTTTACTTTGTAAGGAGGTGAGTGTATCTATTTGCGTCGAGCTAGAGCGCTGACGGCCAGTTTGGTTATGACCATGACGCCTAGTGCAGCCGCTAACCATGTGTCCAATCTGTGATGTGTTGTCTGCACAATAACGCCTGCCACGAGTACGGCGCCACCGACGAAAAACGATACATGCCCCGCCCGCTCGCGATACAGCGCTTCGCGCTCATCGCGCGGCTGCTCGCGCCACACAAATGCCGCAAAGCTCAAGATTGCGACCGTCAGCACGGTAATGGCCATGAGTGTCATCGCCGACGGCATGAGCAGCCCGAACGGGTTGATGAGCAATATGAGCCCCAGCACGATGACAAGGCCAAGCAGCCATTCCGAGAGCGTCTGTCTATTCATAAATAAAACACCTTTTCTAACGGTTGTTTGAAGTGACGACTGATTTTCAGGGCAAGCAGTACCGAGGGCACATAATTGCCCTTCTCAATCGAGATGATCGTTTGCCTGGTCACATCTACGGCTTGCGCCAGTTCTTCCTGAGTCATTTTGGCCTGCTTCCGATATTTCTCGACGTTATTGTGTACTTCCCGTCCGCTCACGCCTTGATTATATATCAAAATGTAAAGCCTAGTTAACACGTCCAAACTATACGCGAATCGCAAGGTCCTAAGAGGGTCTACATGGTTTCCTTTATGCCGTGCTTCACGAGCCACCAGTTCATCGGATATGCGGTGAGGAAACCGATGATCATACCGATTTGCATTAGAAACCAATAGGCCACTTCGTCGGGATGTATATGGCTGACCGGGAAAAACACGAGCTGCATAAGCGCCATCCAGCCGAACACGCCTACTTCAAAGGCGAACAGCGACAGCGCATCGGCCTTAAATGCCTCGATCAGCCCTTCTTTCCATCCTAAACCTCGCATGGGTACGATGGAGAAATATTGAAAAAAGATACCAAGCAAAAATGCGAGGCTGAAGTTAACGATATATTCGGGCCAAAGCGCCAGACCGGCTATCTCAAACCCCAGCATAAAAACGATATTGGCGCCAATAATATCGCCAAGCGTACAACCGGCGCCGCAGTGGCTGACGCCGATGCCGACCCCGATAGCTGTACCGTAATTTCGGACGCCATGCGCTTTTTGCCCTTTCGGACTGCTCAAGCGGCCATAGCGATAGTAAAAATACAAACCGATCGGGCCGGCGTACAGGCAGGTAATCGGCCACACCCAGTCCATAATGGCCATTTTCTGGCGGTAGCCCCGGACGAATATGTCGTACAGCACGACCGTCAAACACATGCACGCGATAATGAGTGACGCCCAGGAAATAATCGTCAGAACGGATGAAGGCATGGGTCCAGTATGCCACGCAACTGGTTATCTTGCCGAATTTTCCGATAAGAAACCGCCAGTGCGTGATCATCGTCGTTTGCTGTCAAACGTTAGGATGATGCGGTTTGTGTTGGACGGCGTTTAGGATGAAGACGAGAACGAGCGCGCCTATGAATGACCAGATCAGACCCGACCAGGAAAAGGCTAAGTAAGCTTGGTTGCTGCCGCTTAAAGCAGTAGACAGAAACCCGCCGATGATCGAACCGATCACGCCGATTACAATGCTGGCGATTATACCTTCGTCCCGTCCGGCCACCTTGGCCGCCAGCCACCCGATGACGCCGCCGATGATTAATGCGATTATAAGTCCCATACACTCTCCTCTCTAGATTAGAAACTCTTGCCACCTTTGCTTGTTACTTCGGATGTCGCACACTGTAATTCGTTTTGCTTTATGGCATATACCCTCCTCTCCAGCCATATTATGAAAATACTGTAGGGCTATCGGTTCGCACGGGCTGTAAGTTTACTAACGGCAAGTTTAAGTAGAGTACCCGCTATCAATCTATCTGGCCTTGACGGAGCAGCCTAGCTCGCATTTCCTGGAAGCGCTTTTCCTCGGCTATGACTTTTTCCTCGGCAGCGGGCTGTTTGCGGACGCGAACCGTCCGGGCTTCCATGTTACCGCCGATTACATTAACGACCGGTATGACGATGGGTGTGCGACCAGTTTGGTCATACAGGAAATGAGCGATGAAATCACGTATTTCCGATTTGAAGCGGTCGCGGTCTACGCGCTTGAAGCGCTGCTGAACGGCGCGGCGTAATTCGGCCCTGAACAAACTCATCAATGCTTCCGAATCACGCATAGCAATGAAACCCCGGCTGATTATGTCGGGACTAGCTAGGAGTCGTCCGCACTTTCTGTCGATTGTTAAAACGACAGTGAGAATACCTCCCTCGCCCAGCACAAGCCGGTCCTTCACGACCAAGCCGCTGACGATACTCCCCGTCTGGTCTACGAGCAGGCTACCGTGGGGCACCTTACCGCCATACTCAATGCTATCAGCAGTAAAGTACAGACTGTCACCATTGGTCGGCAAGAACGTTCGTTTCTTCGGTATACCTTCTTCGACGGCTATGTCATTGTGGTAGCGCCGACGTAAAGGGCCGCCGTGTACTGCTATGAAGAATTTGGGCCGTATGAGTTGGATCATCTCACGCAGTTCCTCTCGTTTGGCGTGTCCCGAGACATGGAGTGGACCGCACCCATCAAGTTCGTGCGTCGGATGGCGGAATAATGTCACACCTGTATTGCTCAGCCTATCGCTCACCTGGCTGTATCGTACTTCGTTTCCCGGAATCGGCGACGAACTGATCACAACCGTATCACCGGCCTTAAGGTTAATATACTTATGCTCACCCTCGCTCATACGTTGCAAGGCCGCGTTCGGCTCGCCCTGACCGCCGGTGCACATGACCAGCAGCTGATTATCCGGCACGGCGCTGGCTTGCTGCATAGAGAGTATAGTCCCCTTCGGTACCTTCAAGATGCCTTGCCTGACCGCTATTTCAACATATCCAAGCATGCTGCGTCCGTCGAGGACGACGTGCCGGCCAGCTGCCACTGCCGCATTGATTATCATTTGGATGCGGTTAATGTTGCTGGAGAAAACGGCCGCGAAGATTCTGCCCTGCGCCTGGAAAATTACATCGTGGAAACTTTCTTGCAACGTGTGTTCTGTGGGTGTTCTGCCCATGATGTCCGAGTAGCTGCTTTCGCTCAATAGCAGCAACACTCCTTCGTCGCCGAGCTGCCTGAGCCGGGCCGTGTCACTCTGCAGATTATCGAGCGGCTCAGGGTCTAGACGGAAGTCGCCGGTCGCGATAATTCTCCCGACCGGCGTATCGATACATATCGCCGTTGGGTCGGGTATTGAGTGTGTGACGCGGATAAACTCAACAAAGAATGCGCCGATTTTCAGCCGTTCATGCCCGTCTATATTAGCGGTAATCAGCCTTGGGTTAAAGCCCGTCTGCTCTTCGGCGAAGGCGCGCTCGATAACACCGATAGTGTAGCGAGAACCGTATATCGGCGCTGGAAATTTCGGCACAGTGTGGCGCAGGCCGCCGATGTGATCCAAGTGGCCGTGCGTAATGACGTACGCCTTGATCTTGTGCTTAATAGTCTCGAGGTAAGCGGTGTCGTTAATCTCGTAATTTACCCCGGGTAAATCAACGCCGAGACTATTGCCGCAGTCTAGGATGATGGCGTCATCGCCGTATTCGATAACTGCCATATTCTTTTCGCCGACTTCTTCCAGGCCGCCTAGAAAGGTCAGCTTGAGCTTCCGAGGTTCGTCGGCAATGAAGTTTGCTCGTCCATGCTCTTTATGAGAAGCGTCAGCATATTGGCGCACAATCTTATCAGCGTCATCACTAGTGCGCCGCTGGGCGCGCATGCTGGCGCCGCGTGTACTCGCCGAAACGGCAGACGGCGCTAATGTGTTGCCGCTCGGGCGGCGTAGTGTATTATTTTGATTCATGTTGTTCCTTATTTACTTTTGTAGTAGCTAAATTCGTTTTCCGGCTGCCCGCGAAGGGCGTGTATTCATAAAAGAGAAATTGAAAACGATTTAGTGTGGGTGGCTTTCCAGAGGGAGAGCCGGATTTTTGGCTAAAGAGAGTACCTTAGTTGAGTACTATTGTAGCAAATAAGTATGCTTATGTCAATAGCTGCGGCTTGGCGGATCCTATGCCACAGCGTAGCGCTATTGCTTACGGAAGATGATTGTGATATAGTTATAACATTGTTTCTGATGAATTCTGAGTAAGTTATCCATAGACTCGACGTTCATTGCAAACAGTCGATCTATTACTTACGTAAACAAGGATTCATTTTTTATGTCTCAACAACAAATGTACCGCTCTGCTCGGAGCGGCCAGAATAAAAGATTGCATACCCGCCCCCAGAGCAAGGGCCGGCAGCCTAAAAAGGCGTATATTCACCCTTCACGGTTTATCCAGAGCGCCAAGCCGCGCTCGGAAGAAGTGTATGTTCCCATGCATAGCTTCCAGGACTTTGCCGTAGATGCGCTGCTCAAGCGCAACATAACAGCGATGGGTTTTCGCGATCCGTCACCGATTCAGGATCAGGCTATCCCGCACGGCATCGCCGGTAAAGATATCGTCGGCATTGCGAACACCGGTACAGGCAAGACAGCAGCCTTCGCTATACCGGTTCTCCACCGGCTGATAACGGAACCTGCGAGCAAGGCGATTATCCTGGCCCCGACCCGTGAACTCGCCGAGCAGATTGATCAGCAATGCCGGAATCTTGGCAAGGGCAGCGGCCTTGACGGCGTCTTACTAATCGGCGGCGCGTCCATGGGGCTGCAACTAAAAGATTTGCGCCACAACCCGAGGATTATTATCGGCACACCCGGCAGGATTAAAGATCATTTGGAGCGCGGCTCACTCAATATCGCTGACTGCAACCTGATAGTCCTGGACGAAGTCGACCGTATGTTGGATATGGGTTTCGTGCACGATATTACGCACATTTTGAGCCATGCCAGCTCTGCGCGGCAAAGCTTTTATTTTTCCGCCACACTTGATGCGAGAGTCAAAGGTATTATCGAGAGTTTCTCGAATAACCCGGTCTACATTTCTGTTAAATCCAGCGAAACAAGTGGTAATGTCGATCAGAACATTGTCAACATCGTTGGCAGCGAGAACAAAATCGATAAATTGCACGACATTCTCATTCAAAGCGGAACGACGAAGACAATAATTTTTGATGACACCCAGCGAAAAGTCGAGAAACTTTCCAAGGAATTGGCCGCGCGAGGCTTTTCAGCTGATTCGATTCATGGCGGCAAGTCACAGCCACAGCGGCAGCGCGTGCTGAAGCGATTCAAGAACAATGAAGTCACGGTGCTCGTGGCTACCGATGTGGCCGCTCGCGGCCTCGATGTGTCTGACATTAGCCATGTCATAAACTATTCTTTGCCCCAATCGTACGACGACTACGTACATCGTATCGGCCGCACCGGTAGAGCCGGCAAGATCGGCTACGCGCTGACTTTTGTAGAGAAGTAAAACCATACGCGTCTTCTCGAAACCACTGGCATAGAGATCAGGCCAGGCTTTAGTGTGCACGGCAGCGCCGGATGTATGTTGTATTTATGTTCGCAAAACAACAAAGCTTGACCCGTTCTATACACTGAGTGTATAGTCAGCATCATGTCCGCTTCTTATGCACTTCTCGGCATCTTGGGCAGGCGCCCAAGCTATGGTTATGACCTAAAAAGAGATTACGACTTTTTCTATGGCAAAGAAAAAGCGTTGGCTTTCGGGCAGGTGTACGCCACACTGTCCCGCCTGCTTCGTGATAAGAAAGTTACCGTGGATGCGATGGAACAAGGCGCCGGTCCGGAGCGAAAGCTTTATGCCATCACCGATATTGGTCGCAAAGACTTGGAGAACTGGCTTTCCGCACCCGAAAAGTTACACCCAAACACGCAAACAGTGTTGTTCGTGAAAGTCGTGACCTCTATATTGCTGGACAAAGATCCTGACGTCTACTTAGACGTGCAGCGAGCTGCGCATATCAATCGTATGCGAGAACTCACGAGTGCCCGGCGCACCGGCGACTTGGCTCAATTGTTGCAGGCGGACTACGCGATATTTCATTTAGAGGCAGACTTGCGTTGGATAGATATAACCACGGCGAGATTGCAAAAACTAAAGGAGGAGATACAAAGTGAGCGATAGCGGTTACGTGCTTGAAGTAAAAGGTGCAGAAAAGTCATTCGGTTTAACGCGGGCACTTCAGGGCGCAGATTTAAACGTGAAAACGGGCGAGATCATAGCAATTATGGGACCGAGCGGCTCGGGAAAATCGACACTACTGCACTGTATGGCGGGCATTTTTCAGCCGGATAAGGGCGAAGTCAGGTTTGCCGGAAACTCCCTTGCCACAATGAGTGACGAAGAGCGGACTACATTACGGCGCACGGTATTCGGCTTCGTTTTCCAGTTTGGCCAATTAGTGCCGGAATTGACCGCTGAAGATAACATCGCACTGCCGCTACTGCTCAACAAAGTCAGCCGCAAAGATGCATATTTCCAAGCTCGAAAGTGGTTCAAACGTCTGGGCATTGAAAATATGGAAAAACACCGTGCCGGTGAAATGTCCGGTGGCCAGGCGCAGCGGGTGGCACTCGCCCGTGCGCTGGTTATTAAACCAAAAGTCTTGTTTGCCGATGAACCGACCGGTTCGCTTGACTCGCTCGCGAGTGAGCAAGTTATGGAATTACTCATACAGGCGGCGCGAGAACAAGGCACTACCGTGGTGCTCGTGACGCACGATCCCCGCATCGCTGCCTACGCGGACCGTGAAGTTATGGTGCGCGACGGCAAAGTGACAACCGGCCAGCACAAGGCCAAGGCGGCGCGGTAATGTATCGGCTCGGATTACAGCTTGCTCTGAAGGGCGGGCGTGAAACACTGGTGCGGCTGTTGCTGACGACCGGTGCCGTTGCGGTAGGCGTGGCTATTTTGCTGGGAGTGTTTGCCGACTTTCATGCGTTTCAAAAGACGAGCGATCGACCATCATGGGAGTCGACGACCGGAATCCCGGTATCTTCGGTTCCCGGTCCTACGTCGAATGCGATGTTGTGGCATTACAGCGAAAACATTTACAAAGGCCAATTTATAGAGCAGCTCGATCTTGCTGCGCTTGGGCCGAAGGCGCCAATTTTGCCGGGCATATCGAAATTACCGGGCGCCGGCCAGTTTTATGCGTCCCCGGCGTTATCGAACCTTTTGAAGACGGTCCCCAAAGATGAACTTGGTGATCGTTTCCCGGGCAGGCAAGTCGGTACAATTGGCAAGTCAGCGTTATCTTTCCCCAATGAACTGGCCATTTATATAGGTCGACCGCCCGCTGCATTCACTGACCTTGGCGGCGCGGCTGAGGTTACGCATATTGCTACGGCTCCCCAGCTGCAAGGTACGACGAATATGTATCGTGAAGGCTTTGGCATTGCCGCGATTGCCATCCTATTTCCCTTGCTTATTCTCATCAATACGGCGACTAAACTGGCCGCGGCGCGGCGCGAAGAGCGATACGCCGCGATACGCCTGATCGGGGCAACGTCGCGCCAAATCAATGTCATAGCGTCGGTCGATGCCATCATTGGTGCCTTGTTCGGCGCAATAGTCGGCTCGCTTATATTTCTTGCTATTCGGCCGGCGGTCGCCGATATATCCATCTCGGGAGTCAAATTCTTTTCCGAGTACGTTACCCCAACACTCTGGGGCTATATCGGTATGATATTCGGCGTGCCAATTATCGCCGCGCTTGCTTCTCTGGTATCGCTGCGCAGAGTGCGGATATCCCCTCTTGGTGTAAGCCGTAAATCGGTGTCAAAAAAGCCGGGCGTCTGGCGTCTTGTGCCACTTGTCGCCGGCGCGATTGTATTTCCGTATGCCGCTTATCACTTGTCTCCGAGCTCGAACTCACCGGCAGCATTGTTTATCGGGATGTTGCTGATTATGTCCGGACTTGTTGTGAGCGGTCCTTGGCTCACGATGCAAGTCACAAGGTTGCTTGCCCTGAATGCCCGCAGTGCGCCATCGTTGCTGGCGTCCCGGCGATTGGCCGATAATCCGAAAGCGGCGTTCCGTACTGTCAGCGGGCTTGTGCTCGCAGTGTTTGTCGGCTCATTCTTTTCCGTATTCGTACCGGCGTTAAATCAGGCTCAAAACCCGGGAGGCCACACCTCATTGAACAATGTGCTACGGGTTCCCTACAACATTGGGCCGACTGGCGGAGGAGTACCAGCGGCACAGGGCGCCGCGATAGTGAGCGGAGTCCGTTCATATGGCGGGGCAACGGTTTTGCCGGTTTATGTAAATCCAGCTTTCGTTGCATTTCAGGCCGCCTTCAATGCTGCCCAAAGAAAGGCGGACCCGAATCATCCCTTGCAGCCACCGGCCAACCCACCGAACGACAGTATTGTGTTTTGTTCCGATCTGAGTTCGCTAAGCGCGATCGGTACCTGTGCTCCGCACGTTCGAGCTGTGACTTTTAACTCTGCGGATGTTCTCGGCGGTGATAATCCGCTGGAGATATACAAATCTCTGCCAGTGGTAACGGGCAACAGCCCGAGTATTTCTTATAAAGTGCAAGGTTTGCAGCTGGCAGGCCTGCTGGTGAAATCGAATGACGCAAACACGCTTGAAAAGATACGGACCTATCTAACGATCTTTGGCGCCCATCGATCGATAGACTCAAAAATAGTCGGAGGAAACGACCTGACTGCTTGGCAGATGGGCGTCTTTGAGCCGGAAACGATTGGTGAGGTAGCGCAAATTCGCACGAACGACATCACCAATGTAGGCCGCGCCGTATTGGCGATAGTGGCCCTCACGCTCATTACGGCCGGGTGTAGCGTTGCGGTGACCGTGGGCGGCAGTTTGGTCGAGCGCAAGCGACCCTTTACGCTACTCCGGGTTACCGGTGTGCCGCTCGGCATTCTATACAGAGTCATTCTACTGGAAGCGGCCCTGCCTCTTGTGATCGTTTCGATTGTGGCGGCTGGTGTAGGCCTAGGTGTAGGCATACCGGTAGTCAAGGAACTGCTCAAAAATTTTGGACTAACGAACGTTCCGGTTCACCCAAACGAGGGCTACTACGTTGCTATGGGCGCCGGAGCGGTAGCCGCTTTGCTGCTTGTTGTCGTAACGTTGCCACTACTTCGCACTATGACCAAGCCTGAAGATGCTAGGTTTGAGTAAGTCTGTTATGACTAACGGCTTCCTGCACCGAATCAGGTGAGTCTGGCTAGTGCCTAGTGACCATAACTTTGCTGTGGATAGATGCGGAGAAGTCATCATTTTCCGACTAAGTCCACAAAGCATTTGTTGCGTGCTTGGTTGGGAAATGACGACGTGATGATTGTTGGGCTTGCGAGAGGAGGGTGAACGGAAAAATCCGCCAGGCTCATACTCGATCGCAAGATCGTCATTCAGGTCAGGACCAACCCGAGGACGCATACGCGTCACCGCCCCCACGGGGTAGCGCATTGCGCGCCTCGGGTTGGTCGGTCAGGGCGCCAGCTGCGAAACTCACTTCTGACGGTGAAAGAAGTAAGGAGCATGACGTCCTTCCATGCAAGTTTGGGGACGAGTGCCGTGTATCATCGGCGACTGCTTGGGGAGCGGGGGACCGTCAGCCGCCTCCTCACGACACCCGTCCGTCTTGCGGGAGCGAAATTGCACGGTGCAGTAGCAACCGGCGCTCTTTTCGCTTCCCTACCTTGAGAGCTAGATCGATGGCGCAACATGCGCTGTTGTAGCAGAACACATCCTGCTACCGGGGAAGTCGATCTGGCTCAGCTCTGGGTGGTAAGGGCATGCTCGACGATTGACTCGGAGTTACCTGATTGGAATAGAAAGTTTTGATCATAATTAGACAGATCACATACAAATACATGCGCGGGACTTGTATGTATGTGTGATCGGTCTAACCAGCCGAAAAACTTTACAATCATCACGTTGTCAATGTACGGTGCCAGGAATTGTCGAAGAATTCAACTAGAAGCACCTAAAGATAAACGTACGACAGCTTAAGAAATATGACTGTAAAGAATCCTACAAGTAAGTAACTTTCGGTTCATTGTAGCGGCGTGTGGGCATGATAATAATTGGTGTTCGTCCTATTGCAGCATAAAATGAGTGGAGCACGCACAAGCGTTGATTAAGTATATGAGCATTCTAAAGCATCTGGGTAACAAAGCATTGCATGACGGCCGTCTTCAACTATTGGTTGCGGCTGTCATGTTCGGGATGTTGGGCGTAGTTAGTTTGATTATGGCAAGAGCTGCCGTCGTACCGGTGGCTGTGGCGTCCCCACAAAAAGGTGTGCTTGCGGGAGGCGCTTCAATCGTACGCGATTCGAGCGCGGTCGGAGGCTCTGCAGTGGATTTTACTAATCACCAGAACGGTGGCGGTTCGAGCGGCAGCCCGAACAATATGATAGTCGGGGTGAACATAAACGGTATGGGCAGCAACCCCGGGCCAGATATGGCCGGAGCTGTTCCGTACGTCCGGGCTGATCTCAAATCCTGGGGCTTACAGGCAAGCACTTTTGCGAATGCGGGCATAAAGGTCGATGATCTTTTGCAGGGACCGTATAGCACGAGCGGTATCAGCGGTCTTGGCAGTGCGGCGACCTGGGCGGCCAATGCTTTAGGATGGTACAAAGCGGATGGTTGCACTCCTGCCCTCTGCCCGATTATCGAGGTGCTCAACGAGCCAGGGGGAACATGGTTCTGGGGCAGTAATGCGCTGAGCGAAGCGAACGCTACGGCTTATGATGATATCCTTGTCGCCGCGTATAATGCCTTCGCGAGCGCTTACGGTTCAAGCCGTCCGCTGATTCTGGCTTCCTTCGACGGCGGTTACTCGACAGGATCCGATTGGGGAAAATACATGTGGCAAGCCAACGCGAAGATTGGCGATTATATCGACGGCATAACGGTTCACCCGTACGACACGAGCAGTAGTGGTCTAGGCAGCCAATCGAACGTCACTAATTCCTATGCGCAGGCTAAGAGTCTGGCTGGCCGAAGTATCCCTATGTACATCACTGAGGTTGGCTGGCAGACAACACCGACATCTAGCGAAACTGCTGCGGGCGACACGCCTCTCGGTGGTGCCCTGATGACGCCGGCCTTGCAGTGCAACAATATATATAACTTCATCAGCTGGGCTCGAAATCTGGAGTACGTGAAGGCAGTAATGATTTTCGACTACAGAGATGATAATAGCGATGACGGTACTTACGGTATCGAATATGGTGATGGAACTCATAAGCCTTCATACGCCGGGATTGCTGCGGCTTCCCGAAATAAAACTAACCCCTGTCCGTAGACCCTCGGACGGATGTGGCTGGCTACGAGGAGATGCAGGGTCAAAGATGAATGTGTGCTCTTAGGCTTTAGCCGGCGAAGTCCTGTGTCCGAGCCAACAGACAGATGTTGTGTTCGGTCGTACGCTATATAGCCCGAGGAGGTTGAAGCGCGAAATATCTGCTGCCGTACCGTTGCTGCGTAAGTACCGTAGCGTAGTTAACATTGATTCAGCCTGATGGCCCAGGGGTTGGGATTTGTGCCCCCTGTCGAGTCTGTCGTCGTCCTGAGTTGTGTTAATTGTTAAATCGTAGCTATGCGTAGGGTGTACGTGGCCATCAATAATATTTTTTACGGTTGCGTGGTTGGTCCGGTATTCTTTGTCAGCGACCAGATGAGGAAAGCCGGCTTGTTCATATATTGCTCGTACAGCGCAGTATCGAATTCGCTGAACGCCTCGGTTGGCTGCGCTCCAACGGCGCTCTCTATGCTAAAGCCCGAGGCTACAATTTCTCCTATCATTGCTTCGATTGATTTATGATAAAAATGAGCTTCAATCCCCGCGAACCTCATGGTCACCTGCCTGGTGGCAAGATAGTTGCCATGGGGTATGCGTACTTGGTCTGGGAGAACGGTGCTGCCTATCAGTCTGGATACAGAGCCGTCTCGGCCTTCTACAACTTCCGTGCCTGTATCAATCGGATGTGCGCACGAAAATACACAGCGACCGCCTGGACGCAGTACTCTGCGGGCTTCGGAGAGCGAGCGGCTCCAGTCTCGCGCATAGTGTATGACGAGGGTTGAGGTAACCACGTCGAAAGACTCATCGCCAAACGGCAGATTTTCCATATCAGCTACTCGGAACCGAAGCCGCGGGTCGGTATATGTATGCGTGGCGAGGGCGATCAGGCCGCTCGCAATGTCTATGCCTTCAACACGGTTTGCGTTGGCCCGAATAAGCTCATCGGCCCGCCGACCGTCAGCGCAGCCGATATCAAGAACATCAAGCATCGCTACGCTACCGAGCGCCTCCCGCATAGCAGGATCTATATAATCTCTGTGATACGGGTGCTCGGCGGCATGCCGCGCATATTCTTCAGCATGCTCGTTGTATCCTCGAATGGTGCGTGCATCTGTCGCCATGACACGACAGTAGCACGAAAGTGGCCGTCAGTCTGTCGGCTGTTTGTAGCGCTCACATTTTCTATTTGGTATGGCTCGCTACGCTCTGTCAAGTATGCCTGTAATAAAGTAAGCTTTGGCTTGATTGTCTAGCTCTTGGGGCGCGCCGCAGTAACTTTAAATGTAATGCTTGTCCTCCTAGAAGTGGTTTCTTCTATCTTGGTTCTTTTGAGTTGTACTCTATCGGCGTCTGTGATTTCAATCATTTTCTCGAAGGCAGGAAAATAGTGAATTTCAGCAAAGTCTGGGTTGAGCGTCACCACGTCTCCGTCGCCGTTATTTAATAAAGCCGTCCAAAGACATGCTCATATCAGCACCAGTGATTACTTCCGCCATAGAAAAATTATACTAAGTTACCACAGCGTAAAAACAGATGCATAATATCTATGTTGGACTTGGCTCTAACCTTGGCTCGGCTGCACAGTCTTAAACTACCTCCTTGATATTTGATGTAGCGCTAATTCTTCCATTGCCAATCGCGAACTTCGGGCATGTCGATGCCATGGTCGTTGATATAGTTGGCGTGTTCGATAAGTTTTTCTTCCATCTTTTCGTGTAACGCGTCGGCTGCTTCGCCGGTGATATGCGCCCGTTCCAGTACGTCCATCACCAAGTGAAAGCGGTCGAGTTCGTTGCGGACTGTCATGTCGAAGGCGGTAGTGATGGTACCTTCTTCTTTGTAGCCGCGGACGTGCAGGTTGCGGTTGGTACGGCGATAGGTCAAGCGATGGATTACCCAGGGATAGCCGTGGAAAGCGAAGATAATTTCTTTGTTCTGCGTGAACAGTCGGTCGTACTCTGGGTCGCTCAGGCCGTGCGGGTGTTCGGTGTTAGGTTCGAGTCGCATGAGGTCAACAACATTAATGACGCGGATTTTTAGATGCTGCAGATGCTCCCGCAAGATCGAGACAGCTGCTAGCGATTCCAACGTCGGCACGTCGCCAGCTGCGGCCATGACCACGTCCGGCTCCTGCCCGTGGTCGGTGCTGGCCCAATCCCAGACGCTGACGCCGGCCGAACAGTGTTCAATGGCTTCTTCCATGGTCAGCCACTGTGGACTTTCGTGTTTGCCGGTGACCGTTAAGTTGATGTAATTGCGGCTGCGCAAGCAGTGGTCCATGGTCGAGAGTAAACAGTTGGCATCGGGCGGCAAGTAGATACGTACTACGCTGGACTTTTTGTTGAGTAAATGGTCGATGAAGCCGGGGTCCTGGTGGGTAAAGCCGTTGTGGTCCTGACGCCAAACGTGCGATGTCAGCAGATAGTTGAGCGAGGAAATGTTCTTGCGCCATGGCAATTCGGATGACATTTTGATCCATTTGGCGTGTTGGTTGACCATGGAATCGACGATGCGGATGAAGGCCTCATAGCTGTGGAAGAGGCCGTGGCGGCCGGTCAGTAGATATCCCTCAAGCCAGCCTTCTGCCTGGTGTTCGCTGAGCATGGAATCAAGCACGGCTCCGTGGGGTGCCAAGAACTGGTCCCCTTCTTTGGTGCGCGCGTCCCATTGCCGGTTTGTGGCTTCGAACATCACCTCCAGGCGGTTGGAGATTGCCTCGTCCGGGCCGAAGACCCTGAAGTTGTGGTGGTTTTCATTGAGCTTGATGACATCGCGTAAGTATGGGCCGAGCGCGTGCGTATTGCCGACGTTGCAGACGCTGCGGTGCGGGATGTTGACTTCGTAATCACGAAAGTCCGGCAGATGCAGTTCGCGTAGCAGCGTGCCGCCATTGGCGTGGATATTCGCGCTCATACGCTGGCCGTCAAGCGGGGCTAGCTCGGTAAGTTCCGGCTTCAGCCGGCCAGTATCGTCGAATAGCTCGCGCGGGCGGTAACTGTGCATCCAGTGTTCCAGCGCTTTCAGATTTTCGGGATGGTCTTTGTCGACCGGGATCGGCACCTGGTGCGAGCGAAAATTACCTTCGTTCGGCTGGCCGCCGACCGTCTTCGGTCCGGTCCAGCCTTTGGGGGAATTGAGGATAATCATAGGCCAGCGTGGCCGCGTTAGGTCGCCGTGATCTCGAGCTTTGGCCTGGATACGCTTGATTTCGTGGATAGCTTTGTCGAGCTGCTCGGCCATAAGACGGTGCATTTTTTCTGGATCATCGCCTTCGACAAAATGCGGGCTCCAGCCGTAGCCGCGGAACAGCTGTTCCAGTTCCTCATGTTCAATACGCGCGAGTACCGTCGGGTTGCTGATTTTATAGCCGTTCAAGTGCAAGATGGGCAGCACCGCGCCATCGGTTTTCGGATTCAAAAATTTGTTTGAATGCCAGGCGGTCGCAAGCGGGCCGGTTTCGGCCTCGCCATCACCGATGACACAGGCGGTAATGAGATCTGGGTTGTCGAATACGGCGCCGAACGCATGGCTCAAACTGTAGCCCAGTTCCCCGCCCTCGTGCATAGAACCGGGCACCTGTGGCGACACATGGCTGGACAAACCGCCCGGAAACGAGAACATCTTGAACAGTTTCCGCATACCGTCTTCATCTTGTGTGACTTCGTGATAGTACTCGCTGAACGTCCCTTCCAAATAGGTATTACCGACGAGCGCCGGGCCGCCGTGGCCGGGACCAGAAATGTAAATCATATTTAAATCGTGCTCTTTTATGGCACGGTTCAGATGGACGTAGATAAAATTTTGTCCCGGTGTCGTGCCCCAGTGGCCAAGTATGAGCTGCTTGACGTCCTTCAGCTCAAGTGGTCGTTTGAGCAATGGATTGTCACAGAGATAAATCTGCCCGACTGATAGGTAGTTTGCCGCTCGCCAGTAGGCATCCATCTTGTTTAACATTTCTTGAGTTAGCGGCATATCAGGTGGCCTCCCTTTCAATAGCTTGTTTTGTCTGTGCCGCGATGACGCTCGCTTCATCGGTGTGCATGACATGCACGCCCACGCCGCTGCCATCACACGATATCAAAAATTCGTGGTTGTCGTTGCGCTGCACGTCGAGCGTGATACCCAGATATTCCAACCCCTGGCAGACTTTCTCCCGGATGAGCGGTGCATTTTCGCCTATACCGCCGGCAAAAATCAGCGAGTCTACGCCACCCAACACTGTAGCCAATCCGCCTATGGCCTTACGCACTTGATAACAAAAAAATTCGACCGCATCCGTAGCCTTGGGGTTGCGTGCTGATTCGTTAATAAGTAATTCCATATCGGCCGAGAGTTCGGACACGCCCAGCAGTCCGGAGTCGAAATGTACCATGCGATTGAACTCTTCAAGCGGCATACCGGTTTGCTGGTGTAAAAATTCGGCGATGCCAGGGTCGAGGTCGCCACTGCGCGTACTCATCGGGATGCCGCCGGCTGGCGTGAATCCCATGGTCATGTCCAGCGGTTTGCCATCCTTAACGGCTGCCAGACTGGCGCCGCTGCCGAGGTGCGCGAGTACAACGCGGCCATTCGCGGCTGCTTCACCCGCCAGCTCGGCAAACTTTTCCAGTAAATACGTATACGACAAACCGTGGAAGCCGTAGCGGCGCAGGCCGAATTGCTCTAGCTTGCGCGGCAGCGGCAAGAGGCGCGCGTTGGTCGGTAGGTCGCGGTAAAAGTCAGTGTCAAAGCACGCTACTTGCGATGCGTTAGGAAAACGCCGTTCAAAAAATCGGATTAGTTTGACAGTTGTTTGCACATGTTCCGGGTCGAACAACTCCAGGTTGGCAAGTTGTTGCGTGACATCATCCGTGATAATTGTCGGCCGGTCGTAGGTCGGACCGCCATGAACTACACGATGGCCGACAGCCAGTGACGTATCCGACGATAATTGGTCGGCGATGTGATCGAGTATGAACCCTATTGCTGCCTCATGATCATCGGCTTGAACGGTCCGAGTATGCCTGTAGCCTGACGCTGTCTCGAGTGTAAATGTCGCGTGCGGCTGCCCGATATTGGCAACGGATATCTCCAGCGTCCGCTCTAAGCTTTCTGTCGAAAACAGCACGAGCTTTATGCTCGAAGAACCGGAGTTTACTGTGAGAATAAATGTAGGTGTGGTGCCCATCCCTTTTATAATACCAAGATTATCCTCATGCTTTACCCACGAAAGTGTATAAACATCATTGCGGCCATGAGAACCGCGTACATCATCCAGACGAATATGTCAGCTCCGTGGTCTATGGCTCGGCTCAAACGTTCTCGCCAGGACCGACTTATCGGCAATGTTGGGGCGTTCAGGCGCAGCCATGCCCAGTTGAGCAGAAGTAGCCCGCTTAGACAGAACATACACAAAATGCACAGCGCTCGGATACGAAACGTGCTTTCCCACATGAACCATGTACCGAACCCCAAGAAAAATAGTGTTATTCCCTGAAGCCACAGCCGGAGTTTAGCGGTGACAATCCCTCCGCTGAAGCCCACAAGGGCAATGCCGAGCATTGCCGCAAACATTGCTATGCAAAGCATACTGTTTGGAAAACCGAAGACCTTGCTTTGCCAGGCTTCCAGCACTCTGCTGCAGCTTAGTACGCCGTTAAGATTGCATGCTAGTGCTGCATGCTGGTTCCTTAATAGTGTCTGATACTCTACCGTCTCCAAGAAAGAGGCGACCAGCCCTGTTGCGCTGCCGATGACAGTAGCGCCATATATTATGCGTTGTTTCATGATGATCAGTTTAGGTTGCGGCCAGCAGTAAGGCCGTGATTAGGCTCACATATGCGAAAAGGCATGAAATGGGTCCAATAGAATTTGTACTAGGGGCGTAACCTGTTGATAGATATCTATACGTTCTTAAACTAAATTTAGCCACATGATCGGTGTTAATGCCATTGATCAGATTTGTGAATCTAACTCCAAACAAAACACCCGTAATCACCTCAGGGCTTTTACTCATGCTAAAAGTGTAGCAAAATGATCCACAATCAGAGCCTCTTAAGACATAAGCATTTGGCTCGGCCTGCCGGTCCAGAACCAGTTGCACATAGAATTGTTACTTAAACTCTAACCTTCTTTGGCTTTTTGGTTTCTTTTTTGGGTGATTTGCCTTTGGACATGGACGTAGCCTCTCAATATTTTACTTGGTGTATGGGCATACTTTGGTGAGAGTACTTAATTGCAGGGGCCGATCGTCCATGCCGAAGATATACGCATGATCCGCCCAGTAGGTTCTGCTTTTGACGGTCTCCTGTGTACTCCCTGGTTGTGGCGGATGAATGCGTCCGACCCAGGTGTCATATAGTTCATAGTGCCCATCCTTGTCTCTCCGTAGCTTGATGGATAAATATCGAGTGGCGCTTGGGCTGCCGTTTTTGACGAATCTCGTATAGATCGTGTCATGCAGAAATTGAGCGTATAAAATGCTGTCCTTCTCCTCTGTCTTGACGATAAAACTATAACCTATCGGCCGGCCCATATCATAATCAATACTTACCTCTTGGCTACGGACTGACACTTTGCTCACCGCTTCTCGCACCAGACTGACCAAGCGCGGCTGAAGGGCAATATGCTTACCGGCAGGCGAGTTCACAAGATCAACGTATACTGGGATATTATCACTTGTGTGTCCTATGGGATGTTGCATAATTCCTCCGCTGTTATTCATATTCCTTGAGTAGTCAGTTGCGGGCTGCCAGATATCGGTGCGATTGCTTCATCCTCAAGTATGGCTTCGAGGAACAAACGGGCAACGTCCACGGCCGGTCCCGAAGATGGCTGATGAAACCACTTGAGATCAGGCGTAGTGTTGACTTCCAGGATATAGGAGCGCCCCGAAGCATCTGTCAAATAATCGACGGCTGCAAAGGAAAGCCCAAGCACTTGGGCAACCCGTACGGCTGAAGTGACTATCGTCGGGCTCCAGGTTTCTTGCGGGGAGGAGATACATTGAAGTGCGCGGTTCGCTTGCACCGACGTACCGTACTTGCTCTGATACACTCCTATCACGTCACCGTTGAGCACCAAGTATCGCAACTCCTCGCCTTGTATATATTTTTCGAGAATGTATTGGTCTATCTTCAGATCTCGAAGTTGCAGGGCTTCCGTGATGATATGGATGTCTCTCGACCCGGACCCGGCGACGGGCTTGGCGATAATTTTTCCGTATAAATTAAGGAACGACTGTGCTTCCTGCTGCGTTTTAGGTCGTGTGAACGGTATGTTTGGAATGCCGTTGCGCTCCAGAATGAGGCGGGTCAGATGCTTGTCCTTTGACAGGCTGGCTGCAACGTGTGAGTTTAAGGGGCTACGTGCAAAGTTTATATACCGCTCACCGTCGACTGTCGTAATGGCGAACAGGCCGTTCGGCGTTAGCCAGAATGGATGCAAGCCCATTTGCTTGGCGCACCTGTATAACAACTCAGCCGTGCTGAGCAGTCGAGTATCACTCATAACGAAGTTGCAGCGGAGCGCGCTATTAGCGACGCTGAAATCCGCCCCGAAAGTTATTGTTGCTATGCTGCGGGCGCTCTTCCCGAGGGCGCGCCACATTGACCACGATAGAGCGGCCTTCGAAATCTGCCCCATTCAGGGCGCTGATCGCCTTTTGCGCAGCTTCTTGTTCTTCCATCTCCACAAAGCCGAAGCCTTTGGACTGATTGGTGTCCCGTTCCTTGATTACTGATGCACTTATGACGGTGCCGTACTGGGCAAACAGCGTTTGCAAGGAGTCGTCGGTAGTGTCATATGATAATTTGCCGACAAATAGTTTAGTTGCCATTTGTATGTAAAGCCTTTCTAGTCAGCTAATAAATTTATGCGAGACAGGGTCTTTCGCTGTAGCCGAGAATAGAATGAGCTTTTTGAGACTTCACTATACGCCTGGATAGAGTGCAGAATAACTTGCTGTCTCTATATTAGCACATCTCGGCGGAGTCTCCTAAAGCGTACCTTCTTATGGGCGTTGTTCGAACGTCTGGCCGCGCTTCCGGCAACGTCGGTACAGTGCCAGCCTTCGCCGCTGCTGTGATCTTTTCTAGGCTTGTGAGTTTGTCTTGTGATAAAAGACCCATTAGCGTGAACGCTCAGTGGATCTTTGCTCAAGCTTCTGCGGTAACTAGTCCGGGGTCATGCTAGCAGGCGAGTTGCGAACCGCCAGTGTAGACTATGATAAGCAACTTTGCTTAGTACCAAGACTTATGGGATGTTCAAATGTTCAAGCCAAAGTAGTCAGCAAACTCCTGGTAACTATCGGCAATCAAATCGGGGGCGACGTCAAGCTCACTGAGGCTTTTTTTATCAAAGCGAGTGGTGATTGCACAGACGAACAGCTCAGCAGCATTGGCGGCCATAATGCCCCGCGGATCATCTTCAAACGCACAAACATTTTTCCTATCCTTTTCTTCTAAGCCTAATGAAGCAAATGCCAAGTTAAATACTTCGGGGTTTGGCTTTGGGTGCGTAATGGATTCTTTTGTTTTAATACGTTCGTCTGGGAAAAGACTATCAAGGCCGGTCATGCCTAAGAACATGTCAACATCTTGCCTTACTGCCGTACTTGCTATTGCAAGTTTATTTCGCAGGCTGCCTTGCCCCAGCGTCTTAACGAAATTTACCGCACCAGGTACCTCTGTACCGAATTCACGCAAGATATCTTGGTGGAGTTTATTCTTTAACGCAACGATTTCCTGAAAAACTTGGTTGTCCGGATTTATTACGTTACTATCGGCAACGCCAGTCACTACAAGAATATTCCATACAGCCGCCTCAAGCGTATGTACGGGCGCATTTAAAAACGCGTCCAAGTTTTGCTGTGCAGTAAGCTCTTCGAGCGCAGGTATGCCACGTTCCTTACCGACAGCATGTGCGGCTGCTAAACGAGAACGTTCATGCAAGCCCTGGCCGGGTAAGCCGGGCTTATTGTCAAGTAGAGTATCATCAACGTCAAAGATTGCACCTTTAACTTCAAAGTCTAACATTCAGCCATATTAGCATAATTAAAGGAAGAACAGTGGTACTAACCCCCTGCCCCTATTATTTATGCTTGACTCACAATGCTACGGGAAGTTATAGCTGTAATTAAGCAACACCTAACAGGGGGCAGCTATGCTATAGGGGTATGAATTATAGCGAAATACCAAGTTATTGCTCTAACGATGTCAAATTCTTGCGCCCTGAGACAAGAAAGACGCCCGATATGGGCGTAAATGGCACAAGATGGGAGATAAAGTTCGACGAGTAACGGCAAGAACACTATCGATAATAACTTAAGGGCCGCTCACACGAAATCACGCTGTATCGTACTCGATTTACGCCGAGCCGAACTCCAAAGCAAGGCGATAGCTCGTGTAAACTACTATCTATCGGCTGGTCCTCACAAAATAAAACACCTCAAAATTATCACCAAAACGCACGGGATTATCGATATATCATAGGTGTTTTGATACTAAATAATCGTAGATTTCCCTTCATAGCAAGAAGGCGCCCCCCAGTATCTATTGAGTGCTCTAACCCTCGTTATGTTTTACGCCGCTAACGCCAACTCCTGTCGCTGTACCCCGTGCAATTTCGTAAGCAATGCCAGCACTGTTTTGCCGATCGTATGCGTTCCCTGCGGGTCAGGCGGCGAAGTGGTGAGTCGTGGTATTATCGGAGCTGCTGCCTCCATAGATCGCGACTGACGCAGTAGCTCAAATAGGCGTGCCAGCATGTCGTCCATCATGTTTATACCGTAACGCTGCATGTACATCTGTAGGGTTTCGCTTGGGCGTTCGAACCCGAGTAAGGCTAGTAGCCGCAAAAACTCTTGGGAGATCTTCTCGGTGTTTACCTCGCCAGTGCCCTCATGGAGTGCTGCATACAGATTGGCGATAGACTTGTGGAGTTCATTCAGTACTTCCGGTTGACGGTCGCCAGCAACTTCTTGGAGCGACTTAAACTGCTCCTCGATAGCCGCAAACCCAGGTATTTCTTTAGCTATTTCTAGCCTCGTTTTACTTAATGTCCGCTCAGATGTTCTGATAATTGTTGCCCCTTGTGTCGCAGACAATTCTCGTTCCACGTTAAAGGCAATGCTGGCCTCTACCTCTGGTACTTCTTGAATGGTATATGACTCTGCAACTAGCCCATCAGCTATAAAGATGGGCGCTTCTACGGTCTCAATCTTGTCCAGTTCGAGCATGGCCAGCTCGGCCCCCACAGTATCGGCTGTCACTAGCTCAGGTTTAGTAGCAACAATTATTTCTGTGTCTAGGGTCGGTCCACTGTATGCTTCTACTAACTCCGCCGGTTCTTCATTTACAGCCGATACGTCGTGTGTCTCCTGTATATCGTCTAGCCGCTCGGTTGTGTCAGCTTCCAGTTCCGTGCCGGCAACGGCTACTTCTACGGATGCCAGTGTCACCTCGTCACTCTTTTCGACGGTAGGAGTTAATACAACCTCTTGCGGTCCGGCAGCTGCAACTGCCTCATCCGGCACTTGCTCCCTAGGATCTATGGCGTTACTAGCTGTCGCTTCTATCATTTCAATGTCCTGGTGCTTGTGTTGTTCTTCGACAATATCAGACGCTAAACGTTGCTCTGCCTCAACCACCTGTGCTATCTGTTCCTGTACTGCTTCAGCGTGAAGCTCAGCTTGCTGTTGCACTGTTTCCGCGTGAACTGCCTCCTGTTCGTTTGCGGCGTGACGTGCCATTTCCTCTGGATTCGGCACTTCAGTGACATAGAGATCAGGCAGCTGATGTGTGTCGCGATCGGCATGTTCATGGGCGTGGGCTTTATGATCATGTGACTCAGGCATTTGCTCTCTGGGGATGCGGCTATAGTCGTGCTGACGTTCCTGGTCTCGGATCGGGCCAACGTTGCTATGATGCTCGTGCCCGCAATTACCGGACGCACAGTCTCCGGTTTCGATGTGCTGTTTTGCCTCGGTAGGGGTGCAGCTAGCGCAGTGGCCATTTCCGGAATGCTCCTCAGCTCCATGGCGATGGTTTTCGTGGCCGCCGTGCTTTGCTCCGGCGTGTTCTGGGTCGGCTTCGGTGTGGGCTTTGTGGTGGGAGGTATGGGGGTCAATGTCAGCCTTAGCTTCCCCGGAGGGTTTACCGCAGCAAGTGCCATCTAGATTATGCTTATGGCCTTCTATACCTTCTATATGATTATGTTGCCCGACTTCCTTATAATCGTGGTCTCCACACCGACATCCCGGAGGGTGGTCGCCGTGCTCCTTATGGTCATTGTGCATCTCAGCGTGCTTACGGTGAGTAGCGTGATCGTGTCCAGATTCCGGTTGCGGTACCTTGGCTCGATCCACTCTGTTATCCTGGCGGTGCTCCCGGGCTTCAGGATGATTATGTCCGTGGGTGCCATCATTTTGAGCTGCTTTAGGACTACGTGGTACTTCTGTAGCTGGAGTTTCAGACACTGGGCCCCGATCGATATGCTCGGCCTCGGCATGGTGATGATTTGGATCGTCACAACATTGTACAACCGGTGTACCGTCCTCCGCTGACTGCTCAGCCGGTATCCCAGCTCCTTCTAGCAGAATATCTTGATCCGCCAAAGCATCCGGATTATCCAGGACGGCTTCTGCCCCCAGTCTCGGCACTTTTACGCCTCCGCCCGTATCAGCTGCGGCATTGCATGCTGATACAAATGTGTAATCTGCTGCTGGATGTCGTTATATGCCGCATCGCTGACGCTGTTAATAAATATTCTATGGAATTGCTGCTTTCGGTACTGGTAAATGACCACGAGCAACCGCCGGTAGCCCGCGTAGTCAGCTCCTTTCAGTTTCATGGCCCGGTACTCCTGTTCGCTGGGATAGTCGAAGAGCAAAGGCATATTGCCTTGCATTAAGCCCGGTTCGTCGTTAAGCCACGCCCTATAGAACGTCTGCCAGTCTGGGTATTCGGTAAGCACCCGGTCCACGCCGGGGCGGAAGAAGCCGAAGCGCGATTGCAACTGTCCCTGTAGACGCTCCTTGTAGTGATGCGTGAACGTTTGTAGGTCGCTATCACTGACATTGGAGACAAAGACTTCCTCGTGTTCTTCGGTAAATGGGTTGGCCAGCGAAACCAAGATCTCTTGGCCGTCACGAGCAATAAAGACGATTGTCCAGACATCACTGCCAGCTATTTGAGCCGGACTAGTGAAATAGCTCTGCCAGAGTTCGGGTAGATTTTGAAGCGTTTTCACTACCACATTTTGCCTGATAGGTGAACGTTATTGCAAATTAGTCGCAAAAACGTATTGTAATTGCAAAATGCATAGATGTAAGTTTGGTATCCAGTTCGCCCTACGTAAAAGTATAACTCTTTTGAAAGGAGTTATATCGTCGAACTATTCACTTGGCTTATAGCGGTATGGGAAGTTATGACTGCGATAAAACTTGACTTCACTCCCGGAAGTGCTAAGTTGGTCTAGTCTTCAATGACTACACTACCCTGCTTTTGATGCTTCGCTAAAGCGTCCCGTCGAGCTTTAACATGCTCCTCAGAATGCCCCCACCAAGTAGCTACTTCACCAACCACCCTGATCGGTTTTTCTGACCTGAATGACATAGTTGGGTTCCCTGGAAACTTCTTGTCTGTTAGATTGGGGTCATCCTCGATATCACCAACTGGTTCAACTAAATAGATTCTTTCTCTATCTTTGCCACGAGCAAGTTCCGCTCCCCATATTGCAGCATCCAGAGTTGCCGCCATATATACATGCGTTAGTTTCCGATTTTTTTCGTAGTTTGACTCGGTGCCAGGACTTATAAGGTCGCCGAGCTTCAGGTCGGCCTTTGTTCCATGAAAGTATGTTTGTTTAAAAATGCTTGGCGCTAACTGCTTTGGGTCATTCATCTAGTTATCATAGCAAATTCAGGGTTCTTCTGTCCTTGACGCATAAGGGTGTCCACAATAAAAAACAGAGGTATTATACCTCTGTTAATCTCGGTTCTGACCTTGGCTCGGCCTGCCGGTCTCGAACCTAAAGATATGCTTTAATTTTTTCGGCGAACGTAGGGGGCTGTTCGGGCTTGTGTCGGGGCTGGTGTTAGTGCCAGCACCGTCGTGGGAAGGAGGATAATAGAGAGCTTGTAACTGCAATTGTCACCAAGAGAGGGCCTAAGTGAATAGTAGTAGTTGCGAAATTGTGCTCCCACTTAGCTATAGAGTTTACATTTTGCTGACCTTGTGGAAAACGTCTAATGCCGGCCATCTACGCCACGTTCGTCGACTTTTTTCTACATTGCGCCCATTCAACCACAAGCGCATACTAAAAAGCAGCAATGCGTGTGCTGGTCGCCGACCTTCCTACACGCAGGCTTATGAGGCGTTCGGGATTGCATACTCACTGGCAACGCTAAGCGTCACTGCACACGTCCCTATTCAAGCAAATGACCATGTGGTTACGAGAAGAGTTTTAAGAACGGTAAGTTCTTCTTTATCCAGGTAGTCTTATATAGCAAAAGCCGTTCACTGATTAGGCACCAACTAACCAGCCTTCTCTTCATAAACATTTATTCTAGGAGCTTGAACCTATGAACAATACTCTTCGTAAGCCAGTTAACAAAGAAGTAACCGTTACGAGCGTGTACTTCCGTAGTAGTAAACGGCAGCTACAGGCATTCCCTAAGCGTATCGAATTTGAAGGTAGTGAGTATACCTTTGTCGAATCAGGATTCCACTACCTCGTTCAGAAAGGCCAGCGTCTCGTTGACCTGTTCGACATGACCGACGGCACCAATAACTACCGTCTAAAGTTCGATAACACCGAGCGCATCTGGACGCTCGTCGGTATGGATGAGCTTCCGCGGGCCATGGCGTAGGTAGTTTTACTTACTTTGAGAAAAGAGCGATCGGTGGTCGCTCTTTTTATATCGAGCTTCAGTACACCGGCAACGGGGAGGAGATAAAAAGTCCTGTAGAGTGATGCTTACTGGATAGTCTGTAAAATATGTGCGCTTGGCTCAGCTTGCTGGTCTGGAAAGTATTATTGCTAAGATGGTGTGTCATAATACGACCATGCTGGGAATATTTGGCTTATTATCGGGCATTTTGCCAGTGCTCGGCGTCATTCCGTATGACAGAGATATACTCAAGCACAAGACAAAACCACATCGTGGTTCTTTTCTCATCTGGTCTGTACTAGGTGGGGTAGCCTTCTTCACTCAGCTAGCGCAAGGTGGAACTTGGTCATTGTTCCTACCTGGCGCGGATACTGTAGCTACGTTAAGTATATTTATACTTTCAATTTGGTACGGCGTCGGCGGACTCAATAAGCGAGACGTATTAGGTTTGCTGCTAGCCGCTCTTGGGCTTGCGCTATGGGCTATAACACGGCAGCCACTTGCGGCGCTCTTAATAACGATTGGGGTGGATCTGGTGGGTACGATACTGACGCTTATTAAAACTTGGGAGGATCCAGACGGTGAGACTTTTTCCTCATGGTTTTTGGCGGCGCTTGGCGGAATATTCGCTGTATTTGCTGTTGGCAGGGTTTCGTTTGGCTTACTTCTGTATCCGATATATATATTCTGCGCCAATGCATCGGTAAACGTAGTGATGTTCCTGCGACGGAAAAGTCATTGAATAAAGAAGAGTCCAGTAGCATCAATGCTTACTGATTTAACCTCACCTTCCCACTTGTAGTTAGTCTGGCTCAGCCTGCTGGTCTCGAACCCCTAAAGACGTTCTTGTGTGACTCTATTTCAATACTTTGTATCTGATGTGTGTCACTGCGATGGTTCCACTTACTTCGAGCGGTTCAAGCTTGAGGTCGGCTACCCCTTCAAAAAGTCGCGTACCTTCGCCAATGGTCACCGGAACTATGTGTAGCCATAGTTCGTTAATCAGTCCTGCTGCCAGGTACTGATTTACCGTGTTCGCTCCTCCTGCAATAGCCACATTCCTATCTCCGGCTGCTTCTTTGGCGCGTCGAAGGGCCGATTCGATGCCGTCCGTTACGAAATTAAAGGTCGTTCCACCTTCCATTTTAATCGGTTCTCGCTCCTCGTGTGATAACACAAAAACTGGAGCATGATATGGGGGATTGTTACCCCACCAGCCTTTCCATTCGAGTTTGCTCCGCCTGTCTTTTGGACCAAACATATTGCTGCCCATAATAAACGCACCCGCGTCCAGGAGAGCGTCCAATTCTCTTTTATGATTATGTTTTTCCGGCTCTTCAAACATCCAGCGGTGCAGAAGTCCTGGATCGAAGGTATCTCCAAACGGTTTTTCAAAGGTTTGGTCATGACTCGCTGTAAACTCATCGAGGGTCATTGACATTCCGCAGGTGACTTTTGCTTTGCTCATAGATCTATTTTACCAAAGAAAGATCCAGTAGCATCAATGCTTACTGGACCTTTTCTCAAATCTATACTATGACCAGTCTGGCTCAGCATGCCGGTCACGAAGCTATAGAATTACTATAGCGCCAGCACTTCTCCGCCAATACTTTTTGCGAAATAGCTGTCGTGTGTGATGTAGATAATAGCTCCGCTGTAGTCATTCAGGGCGTCTTCTAGCTCTTCAATGCTAGGTAGGTCCAGGTGGTTGGTAGGTTCATCTAAAATAAGCAGATTGGGTGAACTGACTAGCAAGCGAATGAGCTGCAAGCGTGCTTTTTGGCCGCCGCTCAGATTACGTACGAGCACGTCCTTATCGGTGGCCGGATTAAACAAATAGTTGGCCATATCCTGCTGTATCTGCTCATCTGTTACCCGCAGGCCTTTGGTATCGTAGATTGTCTCGATAGCGTCGTGGAGTGCCATGTCCAAAAGTTCCGGACCGATCTCTTGGTCGTACATGCTGATGGCCAGACTGCGATCACAATCGATAACTCCCGTCCCGATGAGCGTCTCGGGTCGTTTGCCCTGCCAGGTGTGGGTAATGGCTTTTACTAAGGTAGTTTTGCCGACACCGTTTCGGCCAACTATATGCAGGCGTTCGCCACCGCTGAGTTGGAACGAAACGTCACGTAACAAAGGCACATTGTCGTAGCCCAGGGTGAGTTTGTCGACAGTCAATAAAATGTTGGTCGATTCAGTAGCGTTTGCTTCGTGAAGCCGGATATTTTTGGCTCTGAACTTTTGGTAGTTTTCGGTCGTTTTGGGGTTGAGCATTTTAGCTGATTCGCGATCGATCCAGAAACTGGGCTTCTGGTGATTTTCTAGGATGGCCTTCAACTCACGCTCGTAGCGTTCGTACAGCGTAACCCAACGCGGACCACCGGTGGCGGCACGAGCCTTGGCAAAAGCAATTTGCTCTTTCAGGTTAGCGATGCGCTTTTCGCTGGTACCAAATTCGCTAATGGCGTTCGTGGTGCTGACGGCATTTTGTGCGAGATATTTGTCGTAATTACCCGGATAACTAAAGATTTTTTGATCTTTGAGCTCCAGGATTCGATCGACACTTTTAAGCACATCACGGTCGTGCGAAATAACCAGCACAGAACTTTTGACGGTTTTGAGCCATTCAATAAAAGCGTCTTTAGCCAGGTAATCCATATGGTTGGTTGGTTCGTCTAGCAGGACGACTTGCGGTGCGGCCAGTTGAACGGCAATCAGTTCCACGAGTCGCTTTTGGCCGCCGCTCAGTGAAGCGAATGGCTGGACTAGCAGTGTTCGGTCCAGCTGATATGCATCAAACAGTTTTTCCAGGGAGTTTTCTACTTCGTAGTATCCGCGTTCTGAGAACTTCTCCAGAGCATCAGTATAGATGTGAATCTTTTTAAGGTCGTCGCCCATATGTTCGGGATAGGTCTGCAGGATTGTCTCTAGGCGAGCGAAGTCGGGCAGTTTGCGTGACACGAACTCGATAGTCGTGCCTTCTGAATTATGGTGCTCTTGGCTCGTGGCCATAAGCGTATCGTGCTTGGAGCGTGTCACTTCGCCGCTAAAATCGGTGTCCTTACCCGCGATGATATTGAAGAGCGTGGTTTTACCCGTGCCATTACGCCCTAGAAATCCTACTTTTTCATTGTCAGATACCCATAACGTGGCATCCGTAAGCAGGGGCTTCGAGCTAATAATTTTTTCAGAAATAGTTACTTGCAGCACTCCTAAGGATAACATGGATATGTTCATATCTGTTTTGCTATCGATAAGAGTTGACACAAAAGCAAAAAAAATCCAGTAGCGTGAATGCTTACTGGATCTTTACTCAAGTTTGTACTGTGGCTAGTCTGGCTCACAACGACACGGGAAGTTATAACTATAATCAAACATGATTTTACAGGGGTAGCTGTGCTATAGTGGTATGAATTATGGCCAAATACCAAGTTATTGTTCAAACTGATCTAGCAGACGTCCCAAAGGAGCACGAATTGTCGGCGGCACTCATTTTGGCAGATCATTTCAAAGCCGATGTTGTATTCTTGCGCCCAGAGCGAAAGAAGACACCCGATATAGACGTAAACGGTACGAAATGGGAAATAAAAAGCCCTACTGGTAATGGCAAGAAGACTATTGATAATAATTTACGAGCTGCTCATAAGCAATCACGCCATGTCGTACTCGATCTGCGCCGGGCCAAACTGCACCAGAGTTAGGCGATAGCCCGTATAAATTACTATCTATCGGCTGGTCCTCACAAAATAAAACATCTCAAAATTATCACCAAAACGCACAAGATTATTGACATGCTATAGGTGTTTTGATATTATTTTAAGTAGATAAGACTCGCGCGTTACTGTACTGTATCAACCGGGTCTTTTCTTTTTGGTGAAGATTGATAACAAGATATCCAACAGCTATAATTACTAATGTAAAAGAGACGCATACGGGGCTGAATTGACCCAGAGGCGTCTTTTTTAGGTGTCGATAGTTATCTCTTTCACTAAGTACTTGCCGTCTTGCTTTATATCCCTCAAGATAATCCATTTGTTAAAGGCTACTTTGCTTCTAGGGGTGAAGCTCCGCTCAGTCATCGCTTTTGCGTGCTCGGTATAAGGAACGCCAAGCCGTATAGAAATATGCGGCAAGAACGCCAAGCGCTCGAATAGGCTAACGGAGTAGTTGTTGGCTTTCATGGTTTTCATTACCTGCTTGCGATATGCTTTCATCTCCGGCGAAGCGTGGAGGAGGACAAGGCTCGAAAACCTGAACAAAGGGCTGAACCTGTTAGCTGGCTTATGAACTGCTGCAGTGAGTGGCAGATTTTTCGATATTTCCAAAAGCCTTTCCATGCCCTGCAGCAAATCGGCATCACTCATTTGCGATGGGCATTTGATGGCCCGTAGTAATGTTACGTGCGGCGTATCATCTCGGTATGGCGATGCTGGTAGCACTTGGCGGATGGCGTTCACGGCCTGTGTAGTCTTAGAGTCAAGAGCTAAACATATCGAAAACTCAGAAGTCATGCCGCTTTGATCCATGTAGAATATTGTAGCAAAATAACACTCGCCCTAGATGGTGTTCCTCCCTGCTCTCTTAATGGCCATAGGTGGGGTTATTCTGCAAAATGCGCATGGTCGTTCAGGGACCATAGCCTCCAACATGCAGGCTCTTCATATGCGGTCCTAAAGTGAAGAACGGTAATACCGGTGTTCTCAATTGAAACGAGGTCATAAAATCTCTTCAGACTTACCGGATTTAGTTCGGTGCCAAGTAGGGTTCGAGCTATAAGCGCGCGTATGAAATGCCCATGTGATACAACTACAATTGTCTTCTCATCGCGCATCTCTAAATACCTGAGCGCTTTATCAGCACGTACAACCATATCATCGTAATTCTCTCCGTCTTCAACTTTGCGCCCGATGCTGACTAGGCTCTTTTCCCATTCGCGCCATGTACTGCGCGCATGAGGGTCATCGTAGGATTTTCCATTTATAGATGTCGGCTTAATTCGTTCAACAAACAGGTCAGATATCTCAGTTTGTATATTGGTCTTGAGTGATATCGCCTCCGCAGTTTGTTTTGCTCGCACTTGTGGGCTTGATATCAAGGCTTCGAAGTCTAGGTGCTCAATTCTCGACGCTACTTGCTCTGCTTGCCCTCTTCCCTTTGCGCTAAGTGGTGAGTCGTATGCCTGAAAAACAGGAGCAATATTATCGTCACTTTGGCCGTGCCTAACTAAGTAGACAGTTTTCTTTAACTCTGTTGATAACATGACTGCAGTATAGCAAAATAAAAAAAGACCTCTGAAATAACAGAGGTCAAAATGCTTGTGTCTCACACTGGCAGACGAGTTGCGAACTTCCAGTCTAGAGTATGACGAGCGCAAAATGCGAAAGATACAGTCTATCTTGCAATCTGTATGACTTGTCGTATTGTATGGATCATTACGATATAGGATTTCAAATCGTAATTAGACAGGATTCAGTAGATCTTTAGTAGCCCCGATCGTCTTGAACGATTTCTACCCACATGCCATCCGGGTCCTTGATAAAGAAGTAGTCTATCTGCGTGCGGCCGTGCTTAACAGCCGGGCTGGCAATCTTGTAGCCCGCCTCCTGCATTTCTTCATAGGACCCATTGACGTCAGCTACATGTAGCCCAATGTGTTTCACGCCAATCTGAGGTAGATCGTTGGCTTCGTCCATTTCAAGGGGTGACACATTGGCATTTTGCGCGTATGCAAAAATCTCTAATACTACTTCATCAAGTTTGAGATGGACAATGCTAAGACTATTGTCTGGCGCTTCATAATGATGTACTTCACGAAACCCAAGTTTTTCATAGAATGTTTGAGAATTTGCTAGGTTTCTGACGGAGATTGCTACATGGTGGAAATTTGTGTGCATTGATTGAATTATAGCAAAAAGACTTCCTAAGAAGCCTTTCATTGTGCTTATGCTTGGCTCGTTCTAGTGGCCAAGCTTCGTACCCTGACGCGTTAACCGCTCTGCGGCTTTTTGCTTATCATGGATGGCCTAACATAGAGCAGATAGACCATATACACTTGAAGTAAGGTGGAGGTAACTGGAAGAAGTAAGAGGGTAAATTCAATCTTACCTACGGATATTGCGGCTAGTGAGGAACCTATAAGGCCGCCTATATATGCGATTCCATTTTCAGTTTCTGGAAATTTGTGAGCCTTTATGAATGCGGGTACGAGTGCAACGACGGCTACAAGCGCATTGGCAAGTACGCTAAGTAGGGGTGAGTCAAAGACCTGCCATAGAATGATGCCAGCCGTAGCAATAATAAGAGCAAAAATATCCAACTTTGCATAACCGCCGACGCCATTCTTTAGAGATGCAAAAAATATGGCAGCCGTCATAAGTGACCCGGCGCCAAATAGCCACAGGGAGTTTCGAGCGCCAGCAGCATACTGATTCGCAAACCCGATAACATTGAGTAAAGCTACTACGCCCCACATGACACGATGGGGACGTATTTTCTTCTTAAAAGTGTCCAACAAATAAGGCGTATCTCCTAGTAAAAAAATGATTGCACTAAGGACGCCGAGAACTTTAAAAATCATGCACTAAGCATACCAAATGAAATTACTCCCGAAGAAGTGTTTAAGCATAAGTATTATGGCTCGCCGTTTCCTTCTGGAATATAACCATTGCGAAAGAAAACGAACCAAGCGTCAAGGAGGTCCGAGCGATACTTGAAGAAGTTGGCTCAAAGGGTGCTTGATTATCTCAGCAGAGCTGCAACGCCGTCATGCTCCACGACATTTAGAAGCTTCAATGCCGCACCTTCTGGTTTGGTTGTCCCGGCTTCCCACTTTTGGGCGGTGGTGACGCCTACGTTGAGTATCTTCGCCCATACCGCGCGGCTTAAATTCGATCGTTCGCGTAGGGCCTTAATTTGGGATGGCGTTAGGACTCGGACTTCAGGTAGCGCTAAACTTTCCAGCATGTTCATAGTTACCTTGTCAGCGTTCGCGTCCTTTGCTGCTTCTAAAACTATCTGTGTAATTGTTTTACCATTCATCTTATTGCTCCTTTCTTATTTCTCGTAATGCTCGACTTTTTAGTCGTGGTTCTAGCTCCGTATCGTTAAGTGAGAGGTAGAACTTCCCAAGTTCCTGTAGCATTTTCCTTTCTTTCTGGTCGATATTTGCTCGCTCGTTCTTTTCGAACCCGTACATAAAGATAGTTCTATTGTCTTTTGAAAAGGTGAGCAGGGTCCGAACACTTCCGCTTTTGCCTCTACCCTTTGTCGCGATCCGCTTCTTCAGAAGGTGGCCACCGAGATCTGCATCGATAAGGCCGAGTTCTATTTCATCAACTGCTTTAGCTAAAAGGTCGTCGGTCAAGCCGCAGCTTTTGGCCCATTTAGAAAATTCTTTGATAACAAATATCCGCATATAACCCTCTATCCACTAAGGATACAGTATTAGAGGATAGATTTCAAGTAATTAATGTAGCGGATTCGAACTTTCGTAACAGATGTGAAAACAAAAAGATCAGGAAAATCAAACTTTCCTGATCTGTTATTTTTCATGGCTCCGGGGACTGGATTCGAACCAGCGACCTAGTGGTTACACTTATTCTCTGCTTTCACAGAGGCGTGGACTATATCATCATCCATATTATGGATGTTGGGCGCTTATGAAGGATTATTGTTCGGCTCACCTTCTAGTCTCTGAACCTTCCGAAGATCCTTATCCTATCTTCGGCTTGGCTGCGGATTGCCGTATCTTTCGACGTAGGTTTCCCGCAATTCACCCAATATTCACTACTTGGTTACCCCAGTAGGCTGCATTTGATCGAGTAACTCGAAGTGACTACAGCCACCCGCTCTACCGCTGAGCTACCCCGGAATAAAAAATGGAAAGAACTATCCTGCTGGTGCAGTCTGGCCTTCTGGCTTTGCTCCGTTAGAATTCACAGGTGATTATATCGAACAAGGCCATTCGTGGCAATGGTAGCTGCGACAAGATTATGCGTTAATTTGTACGATTCGGGCTTCGAGCGGCTGGAGTTCAGCCCTAGTATTGCCCTGGTCGCATGTCGATAAGATTATATTTCCTGACACGGGGCATGCAATTGTATCGGTATGAGAAAAGTTAATGACGATCGCCAGCTTGTCGCCGCGGTACTCGCGCGTAAAACCGAAGAGATCGGAATTCATAAGGTTAAGAGGCTGGTAGTCACCCTTCTTGATCACGTTTGAACTGGCGCGCAGGGCGAACAGTTTTTTGTAGAGGTTCAAGAGTGAGGCTGGATCGGCGGATTCGGCCGCTACATTGCATACCTGGTAATTAGGGCCGACAGGCAGCCATGGTTTATGTGTAGAAAAGCCGGCGTAGTGCTCCGCTGACCATTGCATGGGCGTGCGTTCCGGGTCGCGGCCCCGCTCTGTACTGCCTGGCCTTTTTTCGAGTTTATCCCGGACGGCACCGTCTGGTATAGATACATCTTCCATGCCGATTTCCTGGCCGTAGTACATTGCCGTAGCGCCCGGCAACGTCAGGAAGAGCACTGCCGCGGGCTTGGTGGCATCAGTGCCGATGCGGGTCGCAAGCCGAGATCGATCATGATTGGCGGCTGTGTAAATGGGGGTGCGGCCAGGCTTCAGCCCGGCTTGGAAACTGTCGATGAATGAGCGGAAGCTTTGTGCATTCCATGGCAAATACAGATCTATAAAGTTAAATGGCGCCGCTACGCGCGTGTCAATCCGGTCGTAAAAATCAAAATAGCTGTCGACATCAAGCGGCGTGTCAAAGTCTGCTTCTATAAGCATGAAACGCTCATCATATGCTTCGAGTACATCGGTAAGCACACGGATGCAGTCATATATTTCCGCGTGGTCTCTGCTGTTGTAGTGCAAGAGCCCGTCATAGGGGCTGTCATGCTGCGGATCGTACTCGGGGTTCGGCGGGTCGTTGCGGAAAAGCGGGTCTTTAGCGTACCAGTTGACCGCGTCCATGCGAAAGCCGTCGACATCGCGCTCCAGCCAGAAACGCATGACTTGCTTCGCGGCTGCGCGTACTTCCGGATTTTGCCAATTGAGGTCCGGCTGCTGCTTGGCGAACGAGTGCATATAATACTGCTGCGTGTGCGGGTCGAACTCCCAGGCCGGTCCGCCGAAAACGCTGAGCCAGTTGTTTGGCAATTCGCCGTCTTCTGCCGCGTCGCGCCATATGTACCAATCGCGCTTCGGGTTGTCACGCGAGCTGCGTGACGCTTTAAACCATTCATGCTGGTCCGAGGTATGATTGAACACCAAATCAAGAATAACTTTGATATCGCGGGCGTGCGCTTCGGCGATCAATCTATCCATATCTGCCATCGTGCCGAATACCGGATCGATTGCGGTATAGTCCGCGACATCGTACCCGAAATCTATCATAGGAGACGTATAGACAGGACTTAACCATATGGCGCTCACGCCCAGACCTGCTAAGTAGTCTAATTTGCTGATAATGCCGGGGAGATCCCCTATCCCGTCGTCGTTGGAATCTTTAAAGCTGCGAGGGTAGATCTGGTAAACCACCATTCCTTCCGGGAAGGCGGAGGAGTGTTTGCTGGGCATGTACTGTATTATACAGGTTGCCCGGTAGCGCGCGGCGGAGGAGCGCGGGCTTGGCGAGCCGTGATTCTTCCATGATAGTCTGGAAGGTTTTCTCGTATCCCTGTACCATTTTGCTGACAGAGAAATTGGCAAGCACGTGTTCGCGGCAGGCGTGCCGGTCGATATCCCCTATTTTCTTAATGGCTTGTTCCATTTGTCCGACCGTATCCACAACAAATCCGGTTATACCATTTTTGACAATTTCCGGTACGGAGCCGCGTTTTAGGGCGATGACCGGGGTGCCGCACGCCATTGCCTCTACCATGGTCATGCCGAACGGCTCTTCCCATTTGATCGGCATAAGCAGTGCTTTGGCCTTTTGAAAGTATATCTTCATTTCCTGCTGCGTTTTGCAGCCAAGGTAGGTTATTCTTTCGTTGAGGTATGGCTCGACATGCTTCTTGAAATAATGCTGATGTTGGCTATTCTGCAGCGGGCCGATAATGACAAGCCGTTCGTTCGTATTGCGGGCGATATCAACGGCTTCTTTAATGCCCTTTTCTGGTGTGACACGACCGGCAAATAGCAGATAGTCGTCGGGTTTCTCGGAGAATTGCCAAGAGCGTGGCGAGATGCCGTTGTAGACGGTAGCAGCGTAGGGCAGCTCCGGCGCCAGCGCTCGCTGGCTGTCAGAAAGAGAAATGCAATGTTGGTTGCGGGAAAAGAATCGTTTGAAAATTTCGGGGTGCCAATTGTGCAACGAATCATGCAACGTATAGACCACCGGCACGTTCGGGAATAAGCTGGCGAGCGAGATAACGCTTTCGGGGTGGTGAAAATGCAGCAGATCGTATTCGCCTCGGGCGGCGCGCTTGAACATTTCGAGCGCCAAATAATGATCCCACAGACCCGGCATGTAGTGGGTCATCAGGTCGTTGCTCTCTGTCAAAGACTGTAAATCTTCCTGGTTGCGTACAAGTGCCCGCAGGCGGCGGGTTTTCGTATGGACGAGCAATCCAAGTTGCGAGCCAACGGGTGCATAGAAATCTACCTTGTGGCCTTTCTTGGCAATGCCTTTGGCAATAGTGGTAGCGACATCGATCGGGGCGTATACGACGTCTGTGGGGGGTGGAGCTGGAATAGCTCCCCGCACCATTACAGCAATTTTCATAGCAATTCCCCTTGTTTGTACTTTCATTTAAGCACAAACGTAACCCGCAGGAAAGTGACCCCTGTCACGCAACACCTTGGTCTGCCGCTTGTATAGCTTCACGTTGGCAAATTTTTAACTTTTGAGTGAGGAAGGATTTTCCAAAGTTCGGCATATAATCTTACTGAATGTTCGATTATCGCACCGCTTTCTTGACGGCGGCTCGCAACTGTCTATCGGTCTCACGCCTTTTCAGAACCTGGCGTTTATCGTACATCTTCTTGCCTTTGCCGATGGCGATGCGGAGTTTTATGTAGCGGCCTTGCGTGAGCATCTCCAGTGGGACGATGGTGCGGCCTTGCTGCTTGGCTTCGATAAGCGCGGCAATCTCCCGCTTTTTGGCGAGCAATTTACGTGCCCGCGTCTGGTCGCTGTCGGTGATCGGGATGCCGCTTGTGCCATTGATGGTTGCATTGATTAGTATTAGTTCACCGTCTTTCACGGTTACGTACGCGCCACGCAGCTGTCCATGGCCCATGCGCAACGACTTGGTCTCCGCACCGCTTAGTGCCAAACCCACGACCAAACTATCGCCCAGCTCGTAATCGAACCGAGCCCGCCGGTTTTGGATAAGTTTGCCGCCAGATTGTTTGGCATGTTTTTTCATGCACTCTATTGTACCCTAATAAGCTAAGATAGGAACGGTTTATGCCTAGTATAAAAGTGTTGCATTAAGTTCGTACTTATTGTATAATGCACGAGTTCATTTCCGGAATACGGAATGAAGGCATCCTGCGGGATTTCCTTGCGGGTGGCAAAGCGCTCACAACGATTGTAGTTGCTGGCGCTTTGTCATCACACAGGGGAATGACCCGCGACAACGGATTCGTCCGTTTGTTTGACAACGTGGATCATAGATGACTTATCGCAGCAAGTGACTCAAAAGTCAGCGGTAGCCCCTAGCAAACCGACGTCTCTGGAGGAGACACTATGTGCAAGCCTTTCCAGCAGAACCAGGGCCAGCCGGCACGACCGGGCGCGGTGGTCAGGAGTAACTTGAGCATCCTGGACGGTCTCGTCCTGCTCAACGAGCGCGACTACGCCACGCAGTGGGACGCGACTCAGGCCATCCGCACGCAGACCAGCCGGCTGGAGAGCGAGCTCAGCTCGGCCACCGCGGAGGTCGAGCGACTGAAGGCCGAGCTCGCCCGCGCCAACGCCCGTGCCGAACGGCACTACGGCCAGCTCCAGAAGGAACAGGAGGCCCACGGGGTCACGCAGACCGTCGCCCGCAACGTCGCGGTGATGGTCCGGATCGTCCGCGACCTGACCAAGGTGTTCCCGGACGCCGAGCTGGACTTCCAGCAGACCGACGAGCAGGGCTACGAGTACCGGGTCACCGGCTACGCGGCGCTCGACCTCGAGGTCGACTTCTACAACTACAAGGTCAAGGTCCGCAACGTGAACCGGGCCCGGCGCGCCAAGAGCTACGGCCTCGACGGCAACGGTGACCTGTCGGACGACGCGTTCGAGGGCATCGAGTCGCTGTTCCGCAAGGTCGAGCTGACCCGGGACAACACGCCGAGCCGCGTGCACGACGTGATGTTCGAGGAGCCCAGCTCCGACATGTTCGGCCCCAACTGCGGGAACCAGAACTGCCCGCTGCACGGCGCGAACGGCCTCGCGGCCTTCTTCAGCGGCCTCGTCGGCAGCGGCGTGCAGGTCCTGGACCTGTCCGTCTTCGGCGACCCGTTCATCTGATGCCGTCTCGCGCGGTCTAGTCGACCGATTGATCCACGGTGGATGCGGCCTCTGAGCGTGACCTAGTCACGTAATGAGGCCAACGGGGGGAGCTGTTGATGTTGTTGTGAGTGCTTTTCAAGCGCTTATCTCCAACACCAGCAGACTCCCCTCGTATCCCCCAAGTTTATGCACGAACGACCACAGGGTCGTTTTTTGTTTCGCGTACCGATTGGCTGGATGCTTCTGCAGCGAAGCACCGCGAATAGACAAGCTAATTTTATGTGATATTACAATTTTATTATGGCTTCGTTTGAACAAGATCCCACCGTTCCTGATGAGCTGGTCGATTTGCTCGCCAACCCGAGCGTACAGGAGACGCATGAATTTTGGCAGAACCGATCATTACAAGACGTTTGTGCAGCTATGCCCGAACCGGTTGTTACCGAATATGGCCGGGCGGTTGTACTTGATCCGGTGGATGCTGAATGGGACGGAACGACCTCTGTGCTTGCGCTGCCGTTCCAACAAGCATGGAAACCGTCAATGTTTATTCGGGCCGCGTATGCGCACCAAGCGGTGGCGGCCGAATCGCGCATGGTGGTATTACCGAATAATAGCGCGACGGATACCTATTACCATTTCGAACGAGCGGAACTCAGGAAGCTTAGCGCCGGCAACCTCAATCCGCTCTTTGAGCACCAGGCGCGAGTGCTTGAGGCGCTTGGAGTCGAAGGTAAAGTTACTTTGTCCGGCTATTCCATGGGAGCGCTGACGGTGCTCGGTTTGGCCAAGGTTTGCTCCGACGAGTTTACGGTCGTCTCCGTGAACGCCGATGAGGCTCCGACCGGTGGTCGGGAGCCGAAAGAGCTCCGTAAAGCGTTTATGGCTTCAGGCGGTTGGAGCGAGCAGCGGGCGGCTGTTGCCGATGCGCGGCTGCCTGCACTGTCCGAGGTGCTGCATGCGCGACGTCTCGTGCTCGACTATGTGCGCTTCGGGCTGGCAAGCTTGGGTGCCGAAAACAAAGCATTGGCGGCAGGTATGGCGAGGGTCGATTTCGGTGAATTGCTTTCGGGTGGCCGGGCACAATTTCCCGGTGCGATTATGAAATTGGGACACGTGGCCGACAGCCGGCTCGTGCAACTTGAACACGTGCCGCAAGCCCTCAGGGATATACGTAGATACTCTGGAGCCGGAGCCCACAAGCATGCGACCGGAGACAACGTGGTTGCGCATGCGCTGATGATGCTTGACGCCCAACGCCTCGAGCGCGACGCGGCTTAGTCTGCCGGCAAGCCTTTTTGAACATTCTGCGCGCGGGCGGCGGCGTATTGTTGTTTGGCGACGTTCCACAAGTCGGGGTCATGTTGCTTGACCTTGCGAGCGTACCAGAATTCAGCGCCCCACAGGTAAACTTGGCGGATGCCGGTTGCTTCCCCATAGGTAAAGCGGTCCTTGAGTCGTGCCGGGCTGAGCGATTGGTTTTGCATAGCAATGGATGTGTCTTGCAGCGGCTTGCCGTGCGGCGGCCACGGCTCGGCTTGTAGCTCATGGATGATGGTGTTTTTGCCGTGCATAATCTTTTCGGTACCGGCCAGGAAGGCATAGAACCATGCCGGGAATGGGTATTCGATGTAGCGGTGGGTGATGGTTGAGTCCCAGACCCGTTTATAGACGCTCACGCCGAATTCATCAGGTATAGGAGCATAGATCGGCGTGCCGATAGCGTTGTTGCTGCGCGCGATAATGACTAGATGCTTTGGATCGAGCCGCTTTACTAAGTTGAATTCGCTGACAAGCCGCGACCGGTCGAAGTTTCTGCATTGCCCGAACGTGCTCAGAAAATATTCATTCTCAAGCTGGTAACTTTGGAGCGCCGGATTGTTCTTGTACCGTTCGATGACCGCTTGCATGTATTGTTCGAGCTCCGGTTCCCACTGGCTGTCGGGCGCGGCAGTGTTCACCCAGCTTGGCGGATGACACTCCGGCCAGCGTGGTTGACGCAGGCCGATACTCAAGCTGACTTTGGCATGGGCTTTGTCGGCCATGGCAAATTCCCAGTCGAGCGCCGAGAAATTGTAGTGTCCCTTCGTCGGTTCAACGTCGTTCCAGTAGCTAACAAAGCGCAAATGACGGACGCCTAAATCGTAGATGATGGCATGTAGGGTTTGTTGCGGATTAACGCCCAGATCTTCGGCATAATCCGGAATAAATGAGGCGCCTAGCGTCAGTGGCACATTGCGCTGCGTCCAAATATACCAGCGTGCAATGCCATACATAGCCCCTATACTCAGCCCGATGAGGAACGCCAATACTACTACAGCCTTATGAAACCAGTTTTTCCGCCAATAGCGTTTAAGCCATTGCCATACCCAGTGAGGTGCAGCCTTCAAGCCGTTCAACAGTTTGGCGATGTACAATAATGTGCGTTTTGACATAGAATGATCTCAAGAAATGCGAAAAAGCTTATCCATAGTTATACCAGCCTTCAACGAGGAGCGCCATATCGGCGCATGCCTGGATGCGATCGCGGCGCAGACGGTCAAGCCGAACGAAGTGATCGTTGTGGATAACAATTCAACCGACCACACCGTCGAAATCGTACGTCGATATGCCTTTGTTACCCTGCTGAATGAAAAGAAACAGGGGATCGTGTATGCGCGCAACCATGGGTTTAATGCAGCGAAGGGTGACGTCATCGGCCGCATCGATGCCGATACGATTCTGCCGGCGGGCTGGGTCTCGTACATCAATCACTTCTACGAAGATCCGGCCAACGAGCGTACAGCTTGGACGGGCGGTGGTTATTTTTATAACTTGCCCCGACCACTCGCCCAGATTATCGGATGGGGTCAAGGACAGCTCGCCTACCGCATGAACCGCATGCTGATGGGATACTACATTTTATGGGGCTCAAACATGGCGTTGCCCAGCTCCGCGTGGCGAGCGGTCAAGGCAAAAGTATGCCTTCGTAATGATACTCACGAAGACGTGGACCTGGCGATACATGTCCACCAAGCCGGTTACCGGATTTCCTACCACGAAGGTATTAAAGCCGGCGTTGAGGCGCGGCGGGTGCACAAGCTCAGCGATTACAAAAGACTGTGGGAGAATTTACAGCTCTGGCCGCGCACTTTGCGTGTGCATGACAATAGGGGCTGGGTGTTCGGCTACTTTGGCGCGGTCGGGCTGTTTGCGTTGTGGCCGATTTTGTGGCTGCTACTAAAAATCAGAGAGCCCCGTATCTAAAGCTTCAGCCACGATCTCAGCAGTAATATGTGTGCCATCGATTTTGACCGGATGCTCGTCGTCGTGGGGTGGTTGGAGGTGGCTGGCGATGCGTTCAAAATCTTCTGGTGGCATATTCCCCCAAACCCGCGTTTCCTGATCGTGTGACTGCTCGGTGGCGCGTGTCCGGCAGAGTTCTCGAGGTGTAGTCATCCATATGATCATCGTCTGGGCGTTATGTTTTGCGGCAATTTCTCTGAGCAGCTGTCGATCTTTGTAGTAGTTGAAGTTGGTGTCGAAGATAACGCTCTTACCTTCGCCAAGCAGTCGGTCGGTTACCTCATTGAGGTGAGCATAGAGCTTATCGCTCTCCTGACGGGAGTGTGTCGGCTTCAGGAACATCGTATGTCTTTCGTGGTCTGCCCAAATATGTACCGCTCCGGTTTGCTCTTGGATGACTCGGGCCACGGTAGTTTTGCCGGAGCCGGGATAGCCGACCATCAGAAATAGCGTTTGCTGCATGTTCGCAATTGTACGGTGGTTGTAGTCCGTCCGCAAATGAAAACGCCACCGTCTTCAGGAACGGTGGCGCTCGCTCGGCGTAGGTTAAGACCTATTTCTTCTTGCCGCTGGAAATGGCAACCTTCTTCGGCTTCGGCAGTTCCTTGAATGGCACGGTGACCTTCAGGACGCCATTGTCGAAGTGTGCGTCAATGTTGTCGGCGTCGGCATATTCAGGTAGCGCGATGCGACGATAAAAGCTGGCGTGGCTTTCGCGGACCATGTAGCTGCGTTTCTTGCCCTTCTTGTCCTCTTCTTTTTCGTGCTTTTCGCCTTTGATTTCGAGTACGCCGTTGTGGACATTTACCTCGACGTCGTCTTTGTCAAAACCTGGCGCCTGCACTTCGGCGACTAGGTGCTTATCGTCTTCGCTGTAGACGTCCATCGCTGGCAATCCTTGCCCTGATTGTACGGCTGGCACGCCGGTAAAGAAATTATTGAACATGTCATCGAGCTGACTGTGTAAGCTCGTCAACCCTGCAAACGGGTCGTCCCATCGAACAATGTTTGCCATAGTTTGCCTCCTTGTATCTGTATTAAACTATTGGCCGTTCAGCCATACTTTCGTTATAGCTCGTTGGCACTCACATGTCAAGAGTGCCAAGCATAAGTAATCCAAGAGTTATAACAAGGTAGAGATTTGCCGAAGGGGGCCGATAGCCGGCGAACGTCATGTATCGGCCCCCCGTTCTTGCTTAACTAGAGTTCGCGGCGTTGCCGCTCCGTTCTAGCATGTCGGTTAAGATCCTCCAGCGTAGCATAGGCGCCGTCTACGTTGGCTTCCGCGCCTGCGTCTGCTGCACGCAACTCTGTAACTAGGCGATGGTGGGCCCTGTAGAGTTCAATCCTGACTGCTGGCGAGGGGTCTTGCGCGAGTGCGTACTCAAGCAATCTGTAGGCCGCTCCTGCTTTTTCTTCCAATTGTGGGTTATCAAGCCAGAATGGCCTACCACGCTTGCCGATACGCAGTTTTTCGACAGCGCTGAAGAGCTTCCGCGCCTCCAGGATACCGGCGAGGACGCCCATGAAGCCTATCGCGGCGAAACTCGCGGCTTCGTAATTGCCGAGCCAGCCGGGAGGCTGAACCCAGATCGGTAGGTGGTATGTCAGGAGGACGAGTATCGCTACTTGGACGAGGAATATAACACCGCTTGCGATGCCTATGTTCTCCTGCCATTGCGACATGCTGAGACGCTGTGCGTTCAACAGGTCGATCCTGGTTGCGTCATGTGGCTCAAATTCAAGGTTGGGTCTCACTGGGCACCTTCCGTTCGTGTCGGCCGGTCTTTTCTCTACCTTGTTAAGTTACGGATGTAACATATAGATTATAAAATGAAATGTGTCAGAAATCAATTCCCTTGTTGGCGAGGAATTTGTCGTCGAAGTGATGTTTGATCTTGTGCATGTCGGTGGCGATGTCGACTTTTTCAAGTAAGTCTTTCGGAAAGTCGCGGCCGGTCAGGCAGAGACTGGTTTTGGGCGCGCGCGTTTCAATAAGTTGTTGGAGTTGTGTTTTGCCAAGCAAACCGTCATGTACGGCGTTGTTGATTTCGTCGCATATTACTAAATCGTACTCACCGCTGGTTGCGGCTCGGATAGCCTCTTTGTATGTTTCATGCGCGGCTTGTTTGTGCTGAGTGTCGGTCACTTGCGTCGGGCTTAAGTCGCCGGCGCCGTAAAAACCTTTGCCGCCTTTATAAAAATACAGCTGATCTTTAAATAATGGCGTGATGTCACGGATAAATACATGCTCGCCCGTGCCCCAGTATTTGATGAATTGAATAAATGCGACGCGCCACCGATTGCCGAGCGCGCGCGTAAGCAGACCGAGACTGGCGCTCGTCTTGCCCTTGCCTTCGCCAGTGTATACCACCACGATAGCGTCTTTGGTCTTAAAATCTTCGAATGCCATACTGCTAGCCTATGCGGCGTTGTCTATCGCTAAAAAATCAGTCACCACCCGGCTTGCGTAGTCGCCGAGGTCGTGAGCCGAAATCCGGCGCCGCAGTGTTTCGCGGTGTCGTGGATCTTTCTCTGCTTTTAACTGCTTTACGAGTGCTTGCCTGCGCGGATCCTGCTCTAGCCTGTCTGCGGTTTCTGTATCAAATGTAATCCTATTGCCTACAGTGTCAAGGACTCTGCTGATGTGGGCGGCGGCGAGCTGCTGCGGCTCGGACAAATCGTCAAGTGACCTACTCTCTGCAATCGCGACCGCTGCTTGTCCATACCAAAGCAAATTCTCGTAAATGGCTGCATCTAGCTCGTGCAAATCACACGCCTGTTCTTCGGTCGCCCCCCAGGTGTCGATGTGCGGCATTGCGTCAAACTGATCTGCCATAAGCCCTCCTGTACTTAATCATTGTATAGCTTTATAGTGTTCAAACACAACAGCAAGACACTGTATACAGTGTTTAGGGACGAAAGTGCAAGCGCTCTAGGCCGTAAGAAGCTTCTTCTCGCGAAGGACCGTGTCGATCTTGGGGCGGTCGAAACCGATGATGATGGTGCCGTCAATGTCGGTTACGGGGATGCCGGTCTGCCCGGATTTGTCGACGGCTTCCTGCGCGTTGGCAGGATCGGCTTCAACGTCCTTCTCAATGTATTGGATGCCTTTTTTGTCGAGGTAATCTTTGGTGGCGTGACAAAATGCGCACCAGTCTGCGCTGTAGATAGTGATGGGTACGGTCTTATTCATATACATAGTATAGCATTGTCTGTAAGCTCGTGCATATTTTAATTTTCTGAATATTCCAGCGTCCCTTGAATGCCAGAGGTATGACTGCTATAATTAATTCCGTAATGGAAAAAACGCTTGCGTCCAAGCAGACGCAAACTACGAAAAGTGGGAAAAGTAAACAGGACGATCAGTTGTCGGCCATTGCATCGTCACAGCGCAATGTCTTTTTGGCACTTGCGTTCAATATGAGTTGGCAGCTGGCCATCGTAGTGCTAGTACCAATTTTGGCAGGCGTCAAATTAGACAAAGCACTCGGCACGCACCAGCTTCTGACATTTGTAGGCCTGGGCTTGGCTGTCGTCGGGGCCGCCGCAGTGATGTGGCGAGCTATGCAGCGTGCCAATCGTCTGCCCGTCCCGAAATTGACGGAGGCACAAAAGCGCGCTGTCAAGAAGGCCTATGAAGAGGAGGATAAGGACGAATGAGCTTATTTAACATTTTTGCCAGTAACGATTTATCTATCCACGTAGCGCCGGAAACTGACTTCACGGTCGGCGGCTTCCACATTACGAACGCTATGCTGCTTGGCTGGGCGGTTTGTATATTTAGTGTCGTGTGGTTGGCAGTAGTTGCTCGGCGCGTGTCGGTCAAGCCGAAGGGCGGCGTGGTGCAATATATTGAAGCGCTCGTTACATTTATCACTGATCAAGTCGAGGGTGCCTTTACCGAGAAGTCTATCGGCCGTAAGTATGTGCCCTTTTTCGTGACACTCTTTTTCTTTGCGCTCGTCAATAACTGGTCGGAGCTGATTCCGGGCGTTGACGGTGGTCTCCTGATTCATGGTCACCCGCTGCTGCGGCCGGTTACCGCTGACCTGAACCTGACGCTTGCCATGGGTGTGGTGACGATGATTGTTGTCTATGTCGCGTCCGTCAAAGAATTCGGTGGGTTCCTGAAGTACATCCGCCACTTTTTCATGGGCAGCCCGCTCAATCCGCTGTATTTGGTGATTGGGATTATCGAGATGATCACCGATTTGACGCGCGCGCTCAGCCTAGCGCTCCGACTTTTCCTGAATATTACTATCGGCGCGATCGTGATCGACGTGTTCGCGTATCTGGGTGGCCTGCTGGCGCCACATAGCATTCTGTCGCCAATCTCTGCGTTGGCATTTACGCTGCTGGAGCTGGGCGTGGGTATCCTGCAGGCATACATTTTCGTTATCCTTGGAGTCAACTATTTGGCCATAGCTGCGAATGGTGCGCACGACCATGACGGCTTGACCGAAGGCGGCTCACCTGAAACAATAGGGGCGGCGCCGGAAGGAGCCAAAGGATAAGCATGCCGCTCGCGGTTGGACAGAGCGATCTTCGTCACTCGAAGATATCTCAACTTCAACCGTGATGGCGACAAAACCAGCACTAAAGTTAATAAAGGAGAAATATCAATGGTTGTACCAGTAGCAATGTTGGCGAGCGCTGTAACCCCAATGCAGTCGCTTGCGCACGGTATCATGATCGGCGGCGGCTTTATCGGCCCGACTATCGGCATGGGTCTGGTGGGTGCGAACTACCTGAGCGCGGTCGGTCGCAATCCGGAAGCTTCTAAGTTTCTTGGCCAGGCGTTGGTGTTCGTGGGTCTGATCGAGGTCTACGGACTGTTGGCCTTCGCGGCAACATTCTTCGTTAAGTAAATGAGCGAGCTTTTGTAGATGGTACATTTTGCACGCACCACCTCCGCACCGATGCTCATGTACCCTCAAGTACGCCGCGCTTCGGTGCTCAGTGTCGCGCACAAACTGCACTCATTTACAAAACCTCTTAACAGTGAATTACGAAAGTAAACAAAGTATATATGATTGTAAATCTAATACAATTTGCGGACAGTAGCTCCGGTATCGGAGCGCTCGGTCTCGACACCAAGACGCTGGTCATTCAGGTCATCACCTTTTTGCTGGCGTTTTGGGCGCTGCAACATTGGGCGTTCAAACCTATCGTGCAGCTGATGGAGCGCCGCCGTGAAACTATCGAAAAGGGTGTCAAGCTCGGCGAAAAAATGCAAAAAGAGCAAGTCGAACTGGAGCAGAAAGTCGCCAAGGCGCTGCATGAAGCCCGGCAAACGGCTGACGGCATTATCGCCGAGGCTAAGTCCCAGGGCCGTCAGGCGGTGCAAGAGGCCGAGGCAAAAGCAAAAGAAAAGGCCGAAGGAATCATTGCTTCAGCTGAAGATCGTATCAAGCAGGATGCCAATCGCGCTCGCAAGCAGCTCGAAACCGAACTTGTCAGCCTGATTTCCGACGCGACTGAAGCTATCATCGACGAGAAAGTCGACGCAAAAAAGGACGCGGTCCTCATCGACAAGGCTATAAAGGAGCGTGCGTAAGTATATGAAGATACCTCGCAGCCAAGTCGCACCGGTGCTCGCAGGCCTAACGCTAAAACCAGATGCGGATACAAAGCAGCTTAGCCGAGAGATTGCCGCTTACCTGCTTGACGAAAGCCGTACCGGTGAGCTGGACTCTCTCATGCGTGACGTTGTGGCCTCGCGTGCCGATGAGGGTATCGTAGAAGTTACGGCTATCAGTGCACACGAACTGTCGGACGGCGTGAGACAGGATATAGAGAAATTGGTGCGCGAGCAGTTCAAGGATGCCAAGCAAATCATCATTAATCAGCGGATTGATGTGAATCTGATTGGCGGTGTGAGGCTAGAACTCATTGACCGCCAGGTAGATATGTCGATCCGAAATAAATTGAATCGCTTCAAGGAGAGGGCTTTCGTCTGATGGCGCATTTTGACGCAAAATCTTCGCTCCATACTTATCGTACCGCCAAGTACGGTTCGTCTGCGGTGCTTTGGTTTTGCGCCAAACTGCACGTACGTGCGAAAGCTGTACTCGCTAATGACAATCTGAAAGGAATTACACAGTGAGCGAATTATCTATTAAAGAACTCTCTGACGACATTCGGGCAGCTATCGCTGACCTCAAAAAGCGTCCGGAGATAGAAAGTGTCGGGATCGTCACCCGTGCCGCCGACGGAATCGTTTGGATTTATGGTCTGCGTAACTGTGGTTACTCAGAAATGATTGAGATTGACGGACGGGACGGCAAACCGGTGACGGCCTTTGCACTGAACCTCGGTGAGGACGAAATCGGTGCCGTACTGCTCGGCGAAGCCGTTGAAGTGGAAGCCGGCGCCAAAGCCCGCCTATCCGGAAAAGTTTTGGAAGTGCCGGTCGGTCCGGAACTCGTCGGCCGCGTTGTCGACCCGCTCGGCCGTCCGCTTGACGGTGGGGAGCCGATTAAGACCAAGCAGACTGCGCGTGTCGAGCGCCCTGCCCCAGGCGTCCTAGACCGCAAGAGCGTGCACGAGCCGCTGATGACCGGCCTGACAGCTATCGATGCATTAGTGCCAATCGGCCGTGGACAGCGTGAGCTTATCATCGGTGACCGCCAGACCGGTAAGACTGCAATCGCGGTTGACACCATGGTCAACCAGGCCCGCCAGAAGACCGGCGTCATCAATGTATATGTTGCAATCGGTCAGAAGCTCTCCAAAATTGCCGCGTTGCAAGAACGCCTGAAGCGTGAAGGCGTGATGGACCAGACGATTATCGTCGCCACCGGACCTGCCGACCCGGCCGCCCTGCTCTACTTGGCGCCGTATGCCGGTTGCGCTATGGGCGAATATTTCCGCGACAACAAACAGCACGCGCTGATTATCTACGACGACTTGTCGAAGCACGCGGTTGCCTATCGTCAGATGTCATTGCTGCTTCGCCGCCCACCGGGACGCGAAGCGTATCCTGGCGATGTTTTCTACTTGCACTCACGTTTGCTGGAGCGCGCTGCGAAATTGAACGACGAACTTGGCGCCGGTTCATTGACCGCCTTGCCGATCGTTGAAACGCAAGCCGGCGAAATCAGCGCCTATATTCCGACTAACGTCATCTCTATCACCGATGGCCAGATCTTCTTGGAAACGAACTTGTTCTATCAGGGTATTCGTCCGGCTATTTCGGTTGGTTTGTCCGTTTCGCGCGTTGGTGGTAATGCGCAGACCAAGGCTATCAAGGCAGCCGGCGGCGGCTTGAAGCTGAGCCTGGCGCAGTTCCGCGAGCTTGCCGCATTCAGTCAGTTTTCTACCGACATGGACGCCGAAACCCGCCAAACTATCGAACGCGGCCAGCGTCTGACCGAACTGCTTAAGCAGCCACAGTACAGTCCGAAGGCTATCTGGGAAATGTACAGCTCGTTGCTCGCAACCAACAAGGGCTGCTTCGACAAAGTGCCGCTCGAGAAAGTCAAGGCTGCAGAAGACGCATTGCTGAGCGAACTGAAGGCCAAGCACAAGAAGCTGATTGACGAGATTAACACCGGCAACAAACCGACCGACGAGCAGAACGACCAATTGGTCAAGATAGCGACTGCCGTGGCGAAAACGTACGAAACTGCAGACGCTACCAATGCCAAGCAGGACAGTAAGGCCAAGAGCTAGGAGTAGCACACGTGGCTAATACAATAACTCTAAAGCGCCGCATCGGATCCATCAAGAACACTCGGCAGATCACCAAGGCTATGGAATTGGTAAGCTCGAGTAAGCTGCGCCGTGCCCAGCGCCAAGCGCAGGCTTCGCGTCCTTATCGTGAGGCGGCATATGATTTGCTTGCTCGCCTGAGTACCGTACCGGCCGTCGGGCAGCATCCCCTGTTCCGGAAGCGGCCAGTCAAAAAACGTCTCTATGTCGTCATTACCAGTAGTACGGGTCTGGCTGGCGCGTATAACGCCAACGTCCTGAAGCTGCTCACGCAGGCGATCAGGCAAGACAGAGAGGACAAAGTCAAGAGCAGCGTCATCACCATCGGCAACAAAGGTGTGCAATTCGTACGTCGCTTGCCCGACGTGGAGCTGGTGGGCCACTATCAGGCATTTGGGGATCAGCCGACCGAGCATGATATTCTGCCGATCTTGAACACGGTAATCGGCAGCTACAAGGAAGAAGAAGTCGATGAAGTGCATGTCCTTTACACGGAGTTCAAATCCAGCATCGTCCAGGAAGCGACCAATATAGCGCTGTTGCCTGCAACGGTAGATAGCAATGAGGCGGTCAAGATGGACGGCCTCATGAACTTCGAGCCGGACGTCGACGAGGTTATCAATCAAGTCGCCGCCCGTCTGTTTCAGGCGCAGATCTGGCAGGCGCTATTGGAAAGCTTAGCGTCTGAGCACGCCATGCGCATGGTGGCAATGAAGAACGCAACCGATAACGCCAACGAACTCATCGGCGATTACACCATCGAGTACAACACGGCCCGCCAGGCCGCCATTACCCAGGAGCTTGCAGAGATTACCGGCGGCGCGGAGGCATTGAATGGCTGAAATAATGTCAAGTGATGCTACAGGTGAGCCGCAGCCTGAAGGATTTGATGAATTAATACGGGTTACCTCCGAAAAGATGATTACGCAGCAAAGTTTGACCGAAGACCCCCAAGAAATAGAAGGAGAAGCATAATGGCTACAGCAGAAAAAACTAAGACAAGGACCGGCACAATTACCCAGATCGTGGGCGTGGTGGTCGACGTAGAATTTTCGACCGACAATTTGCCGGCGATTTACAACGCACTGGAGGTTGAGCTTGACGGTAAGAAATTGGTGCTGGAAGTGGCGCAACACCTGAGTGAGTCGAGTGTGCGCGCGATTGCGCTTGGCGGCACCGACGGTTTGGAGCGCGGCGTAGAAGTTGTCGACACCGGTGCGGCGATTAGTGTGCCTGTCGGTGAAACGACTTTGGGCCGTATGTTCAATGTTGTTGGCGACCCAATCGACGGGATGAAAGGCGAATTCAAACAAACATCGCCAATTCACAAAACACCGCCACCACTGATGGACCAGTCCGGTACGATTGAGATTCTTGAAACCGGCATCAAGGTCATTGACCTCATCTGTCCGATGACCAAGGGTGGTAAGGCCGGCCTGTTCGGGGGTGCCGGCGTGGGTAAGACCGTGCTGATTCAGGAGCTGATCAACAACATCGCTAAGTTCCACAATGGCTACTCAGTATTTGCCGGTGTTGGTGAACGTACCCGTGAGGGTAACGACTTGTATGGTGAAATGAAAGAAGCGGACGTGCTGAAGAACACGTCGCTGGTGTTCGGCCAGATGAACGAACCGCCAGGAGCCCGTTTGCGTGTGGCACTTTCCGGTCTGACCATCGCCGAAGGTTTTCGTGACCAAGGGAAAGACACCCTCCTCTTCATCGACAACATCTTTCGCTTTACTCAGGCTGGTTCAGAGGTATCTGCCCTGCTTGGCCGTTTGCCGTCAGCAGTGGGTTACCAGCCGAACTTGCAGCAGGAAATGGGCGCCCTCCAGGAGCGCATTACCTCCACGCACAAAGGCTCAATTACTTCGGTGCAGGCCGTGTACGTGCCAGCGGACGACTTGACCGACCCGGCTCCGGCGACAACCTTCGCCCACCTCGACTCAACCATTGTGTTGAATCGCGCACTGACAGAAATCGGCATCTTTCCTGCTATCGATCCGCTTGACTCAAGCTCGAACATCCTTGACCCCGAAATCGTCGGCGAAGAACACTACAACACTGCTCGCGAAGTGCAGCGAGTGCTCCAGCGCTACAAAGACTTGCAGGATATCATCGCGATGCTTGGTATGGAAGAACTGTCCGAGGAAGACAAACAAACCGTATACCGCGCCCGCAAGATCCAGCGCTTCTTCAGCCAGCCTATGTTCGTGGCTGAGCAGTTTACGGGAATCCCGGGCGCATACGTTAAATTGTCGGATACCGTGCAAGCCTTTAAGGAAATCCTCGAAGGCAAACACGACGACAAGCCGGAACAGGCCTTCTATATGAAGGGCGACATCAGCCAGGTTAAAGAGACCAAGAAAGAAAAATAGTGATTCACCTCCAACTCGTAACCCTAACCGGCATAAAGTTTGACGACGATGCATATGAGGTCATTCTGCCAACGCAGGAAGGTGAAATCGGCGTGCTGCCCGGCCACATGCCGCTTATCAGCGTGGCTAAGGCTGGCGTGATCAGCGTCCGCCGTCAACCGCGTGATCCGGATCGTATTCGCGACTACTTTGCTATCAGCGGTGGTGTGATTGAAGTTTCCGACGATACGCTGCGCGTTATCGTCGACGAGGCCGATCATGCCGACACTATCAACGAAGCTGAAGCCGAGGAAGCACATCAGCTCGCAAAGAAGATGAAGCGCGAGGCAAAAGATGAAGTCAGCCTTGAGCATGCCCAAGCGCTTATCGACCGCAGTGCAGTCAGGTTGCAAGTCGCGCAGATTCGCCGTCGTCATGGCGGCGGCCGGCGATAGCTAGGCATTTTTTGTGTTCTCTTTACGATTGTCCGTCTAGGCAGTCGCACGCGTCCCCCGGCGGGATATCGTTTCGGCAGTTAGTACACTTATTTGGGGTCGATGCGCTGGATAGGCGATAGCTCGCGCCGAGCCGAGCGGTCAATTCATTAATATCATGCTGCTCCAACAGCATGTTGTATAGCTGCAATGCTACGGTGGCGTACTTTTCTTTTTCCTCTGTGTTGGCTGGAGCAATACCTTCTGCGGCAGCGAGCAGCCATTCTGCTGCGCCGGGGTTGGTGGTACGCAGCCGTCGGTAAAGAGATTCAAAGTTCGGCGGTCGTTTAAGAAATCGTTTTAGGACGGCGTTGCTGATTTTTGGCAACGCTGCGGGAGTTGTGCTTCCGGGAACCGGGCGGTATTCGTTCATAAATATCGTCCTCCGTATTCAGTGTAGCAGTCGCAGGTTGCACTTGCGACCCGATGAGAGTAAAATCACACGAGATTTGTAATAATTCTTACGAAGGTATTGCATCTACACTAGAAAGATTTCTTATAATGCAACCATGAGGAGGAGAGCAAATGCCCTCTGCGCAACAAGATCAACTCGGTAGCGTCGCCATTGGTACTATCGGACCCAGTGCTCGAGTAGGAAGCGGTGAAATCACGCATGACATGGTAGATGAGGTCGTCCAGCGTCTGAAAGGCGACGAGTTTTACACAGAAATTGGCAACGAGTTCGGCCCTTGCGCGGCTGGCGGAACATTCACGCTCGTTGTCGCCGATGCGCTCACAACTAATCGTTTCCGCGAAGACGGCGAGACTGCAGCGGACCACGCACAGAAGCTGTATGCATGGCTGTTAGAGCATAAGAATGACGAGGAGAGCCGCCGAATTATTCCTCGCGTTTGTATTGACGGACGCTCGCCTGGTGATCAATATGTGAACAATTCAGTGATTGGTGGTCACGATGACGAACATGGCGAAGATGGCTGTGGTGCCCAGAAAAACCTGGGCCCTATCCTTGCGTTCATTGTCGAGCATGGTGACGGTGTACGCCAATTCCTCGAGGAACGTGGCATCCAAATAAGCGACCGTATGCACACTACGATTGTCGCGCAGAGCACGACTCTAAGCTCACCGCAATCGGGATACATTAGCACTGGCACAGAGCTGCGCGGTGCATTTGTGGCCGTCGGGGGTGAAGGTGTCGTCGCCAGGCTTCGAGGCCTGCACAATGAAATCGTTGGGGTTGTGAATACCGAAGAAGGCAAAACACTTAATCGCAAACGACTGCGCGAAGTATATAGCGATGCCTACGAGGCGTTCGATATCGATGTTGCTCCGCTCAAAAAAGCTACGGCTGCGATTTCGTTGACCGAGGAAGAGGCCGAGCAGAAGTTCGTGGCGGCGCTATACTATAATGTAGCTACTACCTTGGTGCTAGCTGAACCTTCTTTGCGTACAGTTGACCGTTAGGTGGCGTTGCTTGCATTTATGCTTGATACCGTTTATGCTTGAACCATAAGTAAATAAGGTACGGAGGAGTTCGTATGTTTGGAAGAAGAAAGGTCGCCGGGGTGGTCGGCGAGTTTTTGGGTACCGCTACGCTAGCGTTTGTGGTGCTCGATATCAGTAGGTCCGCTATCGGTTATCCATATTTTTGGGCAATCGCCGCGGCCCTGACCATAGTGGCAGTTGGTGTATCATTTGCCGGTGACGTGCATCTGAACCCAGCAGTGACGTTGGCACTGTGGACAGCGCGTCGTACTAAGACACTGGCGGCGGTTGCCTATATAGCAGCGCAGATGCTCGGTGCTTGGGCTGCATATGGCCTGTATAAGTATTTCATGCACGGAACGGTGCAACATGTGAGTAGCGGCTATGAAGCACGTATTCTCGTAGCGGAAGCGGCTGGCGCATTTGTATTTACACTTGCTGCCGCGAGTGTCCTGTATGAAAAAGTTTGGGGCGCCCGCCGCGCCGTTGTAGTCGGCGGTGCATATGCGATTGGTGTATTTGTCGCATCGGCAGCGGCTAATGGATTCATTAACCCTGCAGTTGCGTTTGCTTCCAACTCATGGGGTTGGGGGACGTACGTTCTTGGTCCGGTACTGGGTGCAATCATTGGTATTAACCTTTACGCGCTGCTCTTTTCTGATGCTAAGCCCGCAGTCATCAAAGTGAAGGCCAACGGTGGCAAGAAGAAATAGCGAATAACGGCTATCTATAAACATCGCCCGCATCAATCAAGCGGGCGATTTTAATTTGCAGCTAGAGAATGTCATTCGGTGGCTGCGGCTGCACAGGTCGTGCATGACTCTTCGGTGCCAAGTTCGGTCAGCCACTGTTCGCTCGCCTTCCACCACGGCTCGAGGTCGTGGAAACCAATCCAGTCCGCGGCTTCGCGCAGCGCCCACCCGAGTTTGCCGTACAGATGAAATTTGCCCCAGTCTACGGCAGCCCATTCCGGACCGGCTGGAATGATGGAAATCGGCTGTTTGGGTTTGTAACTTTTGAGCTGCTTGCCTGCGAATTGCCGTTCTAAGTTTTCGCTGACGAATTTCGCATCATACAATGCCGTCTGCGCCATGCCGCTGAACTGAGTGGCAGCGTTATCGCCGATAACGTATATGCTTGGTTCGGCTTGCAGGTGGTCATCGACGACTACCTTATGCCGGTCGTTCATGGTGAAATTGTTGGCAGTAAAGAATGGGTTGTTAGCCATACCGGCGGTCCAGACGACCGTATGACTTGGTAAGGGTTTGCCGTTTACCATGAGGGCGTCAGCGGTTTCGCCCTGCACTGCTTGTCCGAGCATTAGCTTGATACCGAGTTTGCTTAAACGTCGGCGCACGGCATGCGAGGTTTGCTTGGGTGAACGCGGCAGCAGGCGTGGCAATGCTTCAATTAAGTCAATATGCACGGCTTTGTGTTTGATGCCGTGATTGCGCATAATTTTGCGCAAGTATTCCGGTAACGCGCCAGCCAGTTCGATGCCGGTCGGTCCGGCGCCGACGATAATGTAATTCAGATCCGGTTGGTGATCATCTGTCAGCTGCTCATGCAAATGCTGTTTGAAACGAGCGACTTCTTCCATCGATTTGATGCCGAACGAGTATTCGTCGAGCCCTTTGATACCGAAATAGTTTGTCACCGTTCCGAGCGCAAGGATGAGGGTGTCGTAGCGCACGCTCTGGCCGCTGTGCATTTTGACGGCCTTTTTTTCTCTGTCGATATGCTCGGCCGTGTCGTGTACGACTTCTACATGCTCGGACAGGATTTTGTTGAGCGGAATGCTGGACTGGGCCCGCAGGCCTCCGGTCGCTGTATGGTACAGCGTCGGATAGTAGCGGAAGTCATCACGTTCCGAAACGAGTGTTACGGCGACATTCTCTTGTTTGGCAAGCTCCAGCGCTGCTTTCACGCCACCAAACCCGCCACCAATAATAAGTACGTTGTGTTTGTTTTGATTTGTCATATGTATAATTATATCGCATTACCATAAGCTGTACAGAGTAGCCGGTTGCAACTTTCACTTTTTACTCTTATGCTTAAGGCATGGAAGAAATAAAACAAACACTTGTTAAAGTCGGTTTTAAAGGCGAGGTTGACGATTCGGCGGACACGCTGGAGTTCTACAGTCATGATGCGTCGATGTTTGAACTGAAACCGCAATTGATCGTAATGCCAAAGAATGCAGACGATGTCGAGAAGCTCGTCAGGCTGGTGGCTGAAAAGAAAAAGTCGATGCCAGAGCTGTCGGTGACGGCGCGCTCGGCTGGAACCGATATGGGTGGCGGCGCAATCAACGATTCCATCATTGTCGACTTCAACAAGCATTTTACGAAAATAGAAAATGTATCGGCTACGGCGGCGCATGCGCAGCCGGGTGTCTTCTACCGCGACTTTGAGCCGGAAACGCTCAAGCATAAGGCGCTGATGCCTTCCTACCCTGCTTCGCGCGATTTGTGCACGATTGGTGGCATGGTAAACAACAACTCGGGCGGCGAAAAATCGCTGGAGTTCGGCAAGACTGAAAATTACGTAACTGAGCTGAAATTCGTATTTGCCGACGGCGTCGAAAGGACGGTCAAGCCGCTGAACCGCCGCGAACTGCTCGCCAAAATCGGCCAAAAAGATTTTGAAGGCCAAGTATATAAAGGTATTTATGATCTGGTCGAAAAACATTACGACAAAGTCAAGGCTGCAAAGCCGCATGTCACGAAAAATTCCACCGGCTATAATCTGTGGGACGTGTGGGACCGCGATGCAGGCATATTCGATCTGAATAAGCTGATTGTCGGCGCACAGGGTACGCTCGGATTTGTGACGGACATCCATTTTAAGCTCGTTCCTGCCCGACCGCATTCGGGTTTGCTCGTGCTGTTTTTGCGCGACATCGACGCGCTCGGCGAAATTATCCCGAAAGTCTTGGAATCAAAACCGGCTACATTTGAAAGTTTCGATGACGCAACACTGTGGCTGTCGATCCGCTTCATGCCGAGTTTCCTGAAGATGCTTGGCGTTGCAAAGTTCATTCACTTGCTGATTAGCCTAATTCCTGACGGCCTGCAATTATTACGGGGTATTCCAAAATTGATCCTGATGGTCGAATTTAACGGTGAAACCGAAGACGAAGTGCGCGAGAAAATCAAAGCATTGCACCGCGAACTGAAAAAGCACAAGGCGCGTTACGAAATCAATGGTTTTGAAGAGGACGCGACCGAAGGCAGATCTGAAAAGTTCTGGCTGATGCGCCGGCAGAGTTTTAACCTGCTACGCTCAAAAGTCAAAGACAAACACACCGCGCCGTTCATCGACGACCTCGTCGTCAACCCGCCGTATCTCACAGAATTTTTGCCGCAAATCCGCAAAATCATTAAAAAATACAATCTACTTGCGACGATCGCCGGGCACATGGGTGACGGCAACTTCCATATTATTCCACTCATGAAACTGGAAGATCCGAAAGACCGCAACAAACTACTGCCCGCTATGAAAGAAGTTGACAATCTGGTGCTTAAGTATCATGGTTCTCTCTCGGGAGAACACAATGATGGTCTGGTGCGCGGCCCGTGGCTCGAGCAAATGTACGGCAAAGAAATGGTAGAGATTTTCCGCGAAGTCAAAAAGATTATGGACCCGGAGGGTATTTTCAATCCGCATAAGAAAGCAAACGCCGATTGGGATTACTCATTCAGCCATATCCGCGATCATTTTTAATATGTATACGGCAAGGACGAACTGAAGGGCTAAGGTATAACAATGAATATTACTCTGGGCGGCAAACGTGCGCTGGTAACTGGCGGTAATTCAGGCATCGGTGCTGCGATCGTGCATGCGCTGTCCGAGGCTGGTGCAAAGGTCGCAATAAATTATGTGACTCATCCGGAAGTGGCGCAACAAATGGTCCAACAGATCTGGGACAGCGGCCGCGAAGCCATTATCATCGAGGCTGATATTTCTAAGCCCGATGACGTCGAAGCGATGTTCAAAAAGATGGACGAGTCATGGGGCGGTATCGATATTCTGGTCAACAATGCCGGTATCGATGGCGCTGAAGCGCACGGCTGGGATATGGACATAGACGACTTTCAGAAGGTCATTCACATCAATCTGCTCGGCAGCTATTACTGTGCGCGGCAGGCGCTGAAGAGAATGACGGCGCAAAAGTCCGGCGTTGTGCTCGCGACCTCATCGGTGCACGAAATGATCGCCTGGACCGGCCACTCGGCGTATACGGCGAGTAAAGCCGGTATCGGTATGCTCACGAAGACGTTGGCACAAGAAGCGGCACCGTACGGCATTCGGGTGCTATCGCTCGCGCCCGGCGCTATAAAGACGCCGATTAATAAAAGTGTCTGGGACAATAAGGCCGGGCTGGACGATTTGCTGGAGAAGATTCCGCTGGGCCGTATCGGCGAACCGGCCGAAATCGCTAATATGGCGGTCGTTCTGGTTTCGGATGTTGCGAGCTATATGACCGGCCGCACGATCTTCGTTGACGGCGGTATGACCGATTACCCTGATTTTGCGCACGGCGGTTAAAAGTATGGTTGATTTGTTATCCAGAGACGAAATTCATAAGCAGGTAAGGAAGCTACTCGCCAGCAACACGCACCACGGTTATTGCGATTATTTTAAGCATGAATATTGGACGGTCCATCCATCACCCGATACGTACCCATTCCAGTATTTCTGGGATAGCTGTTTGCACGCATTTATTCTGACGTCTCTCGGCGAAGCTGACTTGGCAGCACGCAACTTCAGGAGTCTGTATGCTATGCAGACTGACAGTGGCTTCGTCGGCCACATGCTTTATTGGGATCGGCTTATACCAGCTGTGTGGACTGACGCCTTTCAGGCCAGGTTCATTGACCAGAACCGTCCGCACATGACGGCTTTCATCCAGCCGCCGCTGTCGGCGCAGGCGTTGCACAGGATTTGGTACTACACGAAAGACGATGAGTATCTGAGCGAAATGCTGCCGAAAGTCAAAAGACATTTCGACTGGTTGGCGGCCAACCGTGATTTCGACGGCGACGGCCTTATCGGCATCCTCAACATGTTTGAATCGGGCATCGATTGGAAACCTTCTCAGGATGAACTGTATGTCGATAAGACACAAGCTGCCGACAAGCTCTACGCCAAAGTCATTGGCAACGATTTTCATAATTTCATCAATGACTATGAGTATTCGAAGGCAGATGTAAGAATCAAAGAAGTCGCCGTCAATACTATCTATGCGCGCAATCTGGAGACGCTGTCATTGCTTTGCCAGCAAGTGGGTGACGCTGAGGCGGAGAAATACAGCCGGCTGACCAAAAAGGTTGCTGATTCCATGCAGCAAGTTATGTACGATGACGAAGCCGCCGCTTTTTGGGACGTGACTGTCGGTGACAACCGGCCACTGAAGACGCTGACGCCGACGATATTCTTCCCTATCGCTCTGCCGAACACGACGCACGAGCGAGCGCAAAGAATACTGGATAGACATTTTCATAACCCGCAGGAGTTCGCCACCGCATTCCCCTTGCCATCGGTTGCTGCCAACGATCCGTCGTTCGACCCGAACGCCAGCAAATTCCTCTGGCGCGGTCCCACTTGGGCGTTGTATAACTGGTATATTTATCAGGCGTTGTTTTATAACGGTTTCACGGACGAAGCCGAAACTTTGCGGGCTTCCATTCACCAATTATTGAGCAGAAGCGGTTTCCGTGAATACTATAATCCTATGAGCGCCGAGGGCGGCGGTGCTCAACACTTTACATGGTCCGGTTTGATTGTCGATATGCTGGAAACGAATACAGGAGCGCCGCACATTTGATCATGCATTGGCAGGAATTCGTACTCGCCACCGGACAGGTCGTGTTTATCATTGCTTTGTTGCCGTCAATTCTCAGCAAGGACAAGCCGGAGATTTGGACGAGTATCCTTACGGGTACGGTAGCGCTTAGCATTGCGATAACGTATACTACGATGTCGCTCACGACAGCGGCCGTTTCGGCGTTTTTGAATTTTGTAGCCTGGTCGATATTGGCGATTCAAAAGTGGCGTCAAGCCAAGCAGCTCGGTGTGGTTCGGGCGAAGCGTAGATAAATCAGAATTCGTCCGGCAGGCTGGCCGCGGCGATCGGGCGGTATGTCATTGCCACCAACTGCGTGAGAGCCCACCGTGTATAGGCACTTGGTAATTTCTGAAGGCTGACGGCGGTATCCTGCTCATTATTATGAGCCTGCAATATTTGAGTGGCTTTGTGGCTGTAGTCATGGGCCGTTGCTAGCGTTCGTTCTATGGTCCCGGATCGCAATATTATTTCTATCACAGCGTTTCTATCGGCTTTTTGCTGTTTGGCAAGCAACGCGGTTAAAGCCTCTCGATGAGGTCCGTCCAACGCGAGAAGCACCGGCAGTGTATAGACGCCCTCGGCAATGTCATTTCCGATCGGCTTGCCAGATAGTTCCGGGGTGGATATAAAATCGAGTACGTCATCGGTAAGCTGGAATGCCATGCCGAAGTTTTCGCCGAAGGCTGCGAACCGGCTACATGCGGCTGCGTCCAAGCCTGCGTGCATGCCGCCAAGCCGGCAAGCCGCCAAAAACAATGAAGCGGTTTTACCTTTGATGGCTTGAAAATATGCTTCCTGGGTTCGGTCCAGGTTGAACTTATCGGCGAGTTCGCGTGCTTGACCGTCAACGAGTGACGCAATGGCCGCAGTTATCACACGCGCCGCATCGCTGCTAATAGTCGTCGCTTCTTGGCAGGCTTTGGCAAGCAAGTAATCGCCCACCAAAATAGCTTGCGCACTTCCTTCTCTTGCGTGGATAGTCGGTAGACCCCACCGAGTGTCGGTTTCATCCATGATATCGTCATGCACTAAGCTGGCGAGGTGGACGAGTTCGATCGCGACGCAGCCGGCAACTGCTGCGTTATCTATCTCGTGTCCTTGGCTGGCAGCTACGGCGATGAGCAGGCTTGGACGCAGCCGTTTTCCGCGGACTTGCAGCAGATGTGCAACGGACGCTTGCAGGTATTTGTTATCCGTGGCAAGCACGTCGACTATTCGCCGCTCTAGTTGCTCAATGTAGATCGGTAGTGCTGGCAAATCCAGCGCCCGCGCAGCGTCGAACGAACTCATACAATCTCAAGATCGATTTCTTTGGTGCCCAGTATAGCAATGCCAAGCAAGATAATAAGCGGCGCCGTATTCGGATCGGTCGCTAGCCCTGAATAGTACATACCGCAACTCTGGCCACTAACCCAAAAAATAAGTGAAACCACTATGCCTATAGCGATGGCGGCAGTGCGCACGCGCCGCCGCATGAGGACGCAGAAACCCACGATTGCTTGGAGAATAATCAACATACCGATAAACCAATTGCCGGTATGTTGCTGGAGAAAACTGGCGGTATGTATATCAAGCGCGGCCAGCCAACCCGGCGCGCCGTCAGCCATGCCGGCAATCATTGATGACAACTCGGCGGTTGTATTCTGGCCGTTTACGAATTGCAGCACTGCTCCGCCTAGCCACAAGATAGCCCAAACGAATGCTAGCCAGACTGCAGGTCGGGACCTGTCCTTGTCATCACCTGGTGCCGACGGTAAAACGCCAAGCGCAATGATTGCGTATATCAGTGCGGCGCCAGGAGCCCCTATAAGCAGCGATGTCTGTCCGGTTGCTAAGCCGCCCAGGCCTTCGCCGATATACCATACGAACAATCCCCAGAATATCGATGCGGTCAGGCCGAACTTTGCCGTGCTCTTCTTCAGGATCAAGACACCGAGACCGAGCTGGACCAGCGCGATCAGTGCATTACAAATGACCGGTTGCAGTAAGAATACATGTATAAAGAAATGCATCGGGCCACTTATGAAGCGCGGTTGGCCATCGGCGGCTGGGGTGATGACATCGTTGGCAAAGTTAGCCGTGAACATTTGGTGCTGCAATTGCAGAGCTCCGTCCAAGAACCATAAGCCCCCAAGGGCAATTTGGATGTTGCGCTTTGTAATATTGTGTAGCATAGGTTTGGAATTAGATATGCCTTAACTATATCATCTCCGCTCTGTGCCGTTTATGCTTGCCAACTATTAGTGGTATAGTAAACCTAAAGAACTATGCTATGACGCGGCAGAAAACACGAAAAAGACTGAAGATTGCATGTATAGTTGCGCCAATCGTTGCGGTGCTGGCAGTGACGGCATGGTATCTGCATCGCACAAGTATTCCGGTGCTGCAACCGGCTGGCGAAGTTGCTCAAAAGGAGCGTAATCTGATCATCATTGCCCTGCTCCTGTCGGTGATCGTTGTCGTGCCCGTGTTTGCGACGACTATTATGATCGCCGTGAAATACCGCGAAGGCAATCACGAAAAACGGAACCTAAAATATACGCCCGACTGGGATCATAGCCGGTTGCTCGAAAGCATTTGGTGGGGCGTACCGACGATCATTATCATAGTATTATCGGTAATTACGTGGACGAGTTCGCACGAGCTAGATCCGTATAAGGCGCTCGCGTCCTCCAGGAAACCGATAAATGTCGAAGTAATCGGATTGAACTGGAAATGGCTCTTCATCTATCCTGATCAGCATATCGCGAGTGTGAACCTGGTAGAATTCCCGAAGAACACGCCGGTTGATTTTCATATCACGTCGGATACGATCATGAACTCGTTCTGGATTCCGCAGCTCGGCAGCCAGATATACGCCATGCCGGGTATGAGCACGCAGCTCCACCTTGTAGCTGACAAGACGGGCAGTTTTTATGGCACGCCTGCCAATATCGCGGGCAAAGGCTTCGCACGCATGACATTCACGGCAAAGTCGGTATCGCAGACCGATTTTGACAGGTGGGTAGCGTCGGCGCAACGTGATCCGAAGCGATTGAATACGACGGCATACAATCAGCTGGCGCGGCCATTTATGAGTAATCAGGTTACGTATTACTCATACGTGAAGGACGACTTGTATAATGGATTAGTAATGAAATATATGGCCATGCCTATGAGCAACGGCGCGTCGAATATGCCAAAATCCGGCGACTCCTCGCAATCGAAAGGTTCGTCGGGCGTGCAAGGGATGTACATGCAATGAGCAATGTATTCTCAAGTTTTCTGCTCGGGAAGCTGACGCTGGATTCGTTCAAGCATGATCCGGTGCAGACGGGTGGCGTCGTGATAATGATGCTCGTCCCGCTTGCGGTGGCCGGGCTGTTATTCTATACCAAGCGGTGGAAATGGCTGTGGCGCGAATGGCTGACTACCACCAACCACAAGAAGATTGGCGTGATGTATATAATTGTCGCTACAGTAATGCTATTACGAGGCGGAATCGATGTGATCATGATGCGCGTACAACAGGCCACGTCGGTCGGTTCTTCGCAAGGGTTTTTGTCTGCGAACCATTTTCAGCAGATATTTTCGGCACATGGTACGATCATGATTTTTTTCGTGGCGATGGGCTTTATGTTCGGATTGATCAACCTTGTGGTGCCTTTGCAGATCGGGTCGCGTGACGTGGCTTTTCCATTTATGAATGCTTCCAGTTTTTGGCTTTTTACGGCCGGTATGTTGCTCGTGAATTTTTCATTGATTGTCGGTGATTTCTCTGCTGCCGGCTGGTTGGCATATCCGCCACTTTCGGAGCTTAAGTTTAGCCCAACCGTCGGCGTCGATTATTGGATTTGGAGTCTGCAGATCGCCGGTATCGGCAGTTTGATGAGCGGCATCAACTTCTTGGTGACAATTTTCCGGATGCGTTGCCCGGGCATGACGTTCATGAAAATGCCGATGTTCGTATGGAGCGTGATGGGCGCCATGGTGCTCGTGGCCTTCGCTTTTCCGATTTTGACCGTCACGCTGGCATTATTGGCGCTTGATCGGACGCTCGGCATGCATTTCTTTACAGCTGGCGCGGGCGGCAATGCCATGATGTACGTCAACCTCATATGGGCGTGGGGGCATCCGGAAGTATACATCCTAGTACTGCCGGCATTCGGTGTCTTTTCGGAAATCGTGCCGACGTTCAGCCGAAAGCGTTTGTTCGGGTATACTTCTATGGTATGGGCGATTTGGACGATTGTGCTACTGTCGTTTACGGTATGGCTGCACCACTTCTTTACGATGGGTGCGGGCGCGGATGTGAACGCCGTGTTTGGTATCGCCACGATGATTATTGCAGTGCCGACCGGCGTGAAAATCTTCAACTGGCTGTTTACGATGTATCGGGGGCGTATTCATTTTGCCTCGCCGATGCTATGGTTTATGGGATTCGTATTTCTCTTTACGATGGGCGGCGTGGCGGGCGTGCTGATGGCGGTGCCGGCTATTGACTTCCAGGTGCACAACAGCCTGTTCCTGGTGGCGCACTTCCATACCATGATCGTGAGCGGCGTTTTGTTCGGCTACTTTGCCGGTCTGACGTACTGGTTTCCGAAGTACTTTGGGTTTAAGCTGAATGAACGGCTTGGCAAATATGCCGCATGGTGCTGGATTGTCGGGTTTGTTTTAGCGTTTGCCCCACTTTATATTTTGGGTTTGATGGGCGCGACACGGCGGCTCGACCACTACAGCGCTTCGCTAGGTTGGCAGCCGTTATTTATTGTTGCCGCTATCGGCGCGGGTATTATCTGTATCGGTGTCGGACTGCAGGTACTCCAGCTTTTGATAAGTATCCTGACGCGAGATTGGAATCGTGACTTGACGGGCGATCCGTGGAACGCGCGGACGCTTGAATGGTCTACGGCATTGCCGCCGCCCTTCTATAACTTTGCTGTCTTGCCGGTCGTGCATGAACGTGACCCGTTTTGGGCGACGAAACATGCCGACAAAGCTTCCGGGCGGCCTCAGTACAGGCCATTTTATGAGCCACGGAATACCAGCGCACCGATTTTTATAGGCGGGTTTGCATTGGCTTTTGGATTTGCGTTCGTGTGGCATATCTGGTGGCTGGCTGCGGTGGCATTGATCGGGCTTGTTATTACGGTGATCAACCGGTTGGGCAATGACGACGTCGAGCGTCTCGTTTCGGTGCATGAAATTGAGAAAACCGAGGCGGAACTGGCGGCCAGGAGGCAGTTCGCATGAGTGATGCTATTGCAGTCGCCGAACAGCGTATAGCGCGCAGCGACGAACGCCACGAAGAAGATACCAAGACGATTTTCGGCTTCTGGGTCTACATCATGACGGACTGTGTGTTGTTCTCAGCCCTGTTCGCGACCTATGCGGTACTGCACAATAACACCTTTGGCGGTCCTTCGGGTGGTGATATATTCAGCGCTCCCTATGTATTGGCTGAGACGCTTGTACTACTGACAAGCAGCTTCACCTGCGGACTTGGCATACTCGCTGCCCGACAGAAGTCCAAAGCTTTGACCATGTTGTGGTTCGGTATTACTTTCCTGTTGGGTCTCACGTTTCTAACTTTGGAAATACATGAATTCAGAAATCTTGTGCATGATGGCGACAGCTGGCGGCGCAGCGGCTTTTTGTCGGCTTTCTTTACCTTGGTCGGCACGCACGGGCTGCACATCGCAACCGGATTGCTATGGATGAGCGTGCTCATGACTAATGTATGGAAGCGCGGCTTTACCCGGAAAACGTTGCGCCAGCTTAATCTTTTGAGCATGTTCTGGCACTTCTTGGACATTGTTTGGATCTTCATTTTCACTATCGTGTACATGCTGGGAGTTGCGAAATGAGCGAGAGTAATCCCGGCGCGATAATCTCCCGCCATCAATCTGACCGTGAACACGGTACGTATGCATCGTATATTACCGGATTTATTTTGTCTGTCGTGCTAACAATGGCGACGTACCTGACAGTCGTGCAGCACATGCTTTCGGGCTACGCGCTCCTCATCTTGATACTGGGGCTGGCTGTCGTGCAGTTCTTGGTGCAGTTATTCTTTTTCCTGCATCTAGGGCGCGAAACCAAGCCGCGTTGGAAACTGTTGGTACTATTCTTTATGATCATGGTTGTACTTATTCTGGTGCTCGGCAGCTTATGGATCATGTACAATTTGAATTACCGTATGATGCCGATGTCGCAGCAGCAGGTCAATATGTACATGCAGAGCCAGGGCGGCGGATTTTAGCGTGTTCAAGGAATATTATGCACTCACCAAGCCTGAGCGCACCTATGCGAATGTTATTACTGCTACGGCGGGGTTCCTGCTTGCGTCAAAATGGCATATTCATGTAGGGCTACTGGTGAGTCTGTTGGTCGGGACGTCGCTCGTGATTGCCTCTGCTTGTACGCTCAATAATTATATTGATCGTGATATTGATACGAAGATGGCCCGCACCAAGAAGCGGGCGCTCGCCAAGCGGATAATCCCCGCTCGAAACGCGCTAGTGCTGACGATTGTGCTCGGGCTTGTTGGCTTTCTAGTGTTGGCTTTGTGGGTGAATCTGCTGGTCGTAACACTTGGGGTAATCGCCTATTTTGATTACGTAGTGCTGTATGGTATTGCGAAGCGTCGCTCGGTTCATGGTACATTGGTTGGTACGGTTTCGGGGGCAATACCGATTGTGGCGGGATATTGCGCGGTGACGGATCGCATCGATGCCGCCGTGATTATTCTTTTCCTGATGATGACCTTTTGGCAGATGTCGCACTTTTTTGCGATCGCCGTCTATCGTATGAAAGATTATGCTGCGGCCGGCATACCTGTATTGCCGGTCAAAAAAGGCATACGGCGGACAAAAGTGCAGATTGTGGTGTATGCTGCGGCATTTACTGTCTCTTCAGTATCGCTCAGTTTATTCGGATATGCGGGCTACGCCTTTGCGGTGATCATGGCATTTCTTGGTGGCGTATGGTTGTGGCGCGGATTGCGTGGCTTTGGAACCGAGGATGATGTGGCCTGGGCTCGCAAGATGTTCTTCTTTTCATTGAAGGCGGTGCTTGTACTGTCGTTATGGGTGGCAATTGGCGGTATTGTGCCCTAACGTGCTATAGTTTATATATGATATTAATTTTTCATATTATTGATGCATTGGCGAGTATTGTTTCGAGTACGTATGCGTTCGTTGCGCCATCTAAAACGAAATTGCGCGCCACGTATGGTCTGACGTTACTCACGCTTGCAAGCGGCACTTACCTAGTCTGGAGTACGCACTCGCCATTACTGTCGAGCTGTATTACCGGTCTCGCATACCTGTGTGTCGTGTTCTCGGGCGTATTTGCCGCAAGACGCAAATTGGCATATCAGGAAGCTCGCATCAAGAAATAGCAGTCGATCCTTTGCTGCGTACTGGCATGGTTTGCTCGTCGCTGCCATGCAATCTTATTTCCGGGCAACTCTAACTGACGAGCTTGCCATCCTGAAGGCGGAACGACTTGTCGGTTTTGCCGGCGATAGTAAGGTCGTGCGTGACGACGATTATCGTAGTGTTTTGGGTCTTCGCCAGGTTGTGGAGTAAGTCGAATATCATTTTGCCTGTTTCGGAGTCGAGGTTACCGGTTGGTTCGTCCGCAAGGATGAGGCTTGGTTTATTAGCGAGCGCGCGGGCGATGGCGACGCGTTGCTGTTGGCCACCGCTGAGGCGTCCGGGCTTCCGGTCCATTTGATCGGCTGTGATACCGACCTGTTTGAGTAGTTCAGTAGCGCGCTTTTTACGGTCATCACCATGCACGCCCTCAAAACTCAGTGGCAACATTACGTTTTCGAGCGCGGTTAAGTTTGGGATCAAATTGTATGCCTGGAATACGAAACCGATTTTCTTGCGCCGGTAATCGACAAGCGCATGGTCGCTTAAGTCGGTGACATCTTTGTCGTCAATTTCAATGTGGCCTCCTGTCGGCTTTTCGAGCGTACCGAGCAAGCTGAGCAATGTCGTCTTGCCGCTGCCGCTTTTGCCGATGATTGATGCGAACTGGCCGTCCGGCACTTCGAAACTGATGCCATCAACTGCCGCGACTTTCACGTCGCCCGATTGAAATGTGCGTGATAGATCTTTGACTTTCAACATGGTAGCTCCTATTCAGCCCTCATTACTTCTGATGGTCTAACTCTGGCAATCAGCCAGCCGGCAAATGCGCTGCCCACAATGGCGATGAGTACTGCTGCGCCCAAGCCCCATGCCAGGATGCTCCAGCCGACGTTAGCCTTCACGTTGCTGATGCTATTCCGCAGACTGTTGGTGTTGCGGCCAAAGAATCCGCTTCCGGTTGTAGGACGAGCCGTAAAGTTTCCGCCACCGTTTGCGCTCATGCCCATGCGACCTCTAGCGCCAAAGTTACCGGAGTCCATTGTCTGCGTAGTGCTTGTATTTGCTGAGTTTGATGCATTAGTGACCAAGGTATTCGTAACCGGATTGCCGCCGATGACGCCGATAATTATGCCGATTACCGCGCCCGCAATGGTCAGTGTTACGGCCTCGCTCATGAATTGGAAGATCACGCGGGTATTGCTGGCACCGATGGCTTTGAGGATGCCGATTTCACGCCGACGCTCGCGTACGATCATGATCATGGTTAGCAGAATGATGACACTGCCGGCAATGATCGCGCCGATGAGACTGTAGAATGCAATGTTCTTGACACTGTTCAGCGGTTCGATAGTCTGGTTGACTGCGTCTTGCGAGTTTGTCACGTCGGCGTTCGATCCGAGCGTATTTCTGATGGCGGTCGTAACCGAGCTTAAATTATCCACTGAGTCGACGGTGGCGACCGCATTCGTCACATCACCGCTCTGTCCACTCAGGCGCTGTTCTGCCGGCAGGGATACGATGACATCATTCGCACCGGCTTGCGTGCTGCTCTTGTAAATTCCGGTAACGGTCAGTGTCTTGCCGTAAGCAGTGAAGGTCGAGCCGACTTTCAGATTGTTCTTACTGGCCATGCTTTGGCTGACCATGGCGTCGTTGGTATCGCTCGTGCCATTGATATATTTGCCGCTCGTGATCGTAATGGTGCCGCTGCCGCTCGCCAGGTTGCCGAGATTTTGCGGGTCGTTGGTGCCGACAATGCTTATTGGTGGACTGAAGTTGCTCGGCAGACTGCCACTGCCACCATTTATGAATACGTGCATGCCGCTGCCACTTTTACTGTTTGTATTAATGTTGACTGGTGACTTCAGGCTCGTTTGGTTGTTCGTGCTTGTCGAAGAACCGCCAAATTTGCCGAATGACGGCTGGGCCGATCCGATGGTCGTTAGCCGGTCAGTTAGTGTTTCCGTCACATTCGTAACATGCTGCAGAGATTGGACTTTGGTAAGCTGGTCGGTCGTTAGCGAGTTGTTGGCCTGTGAGAATTGGCTGAACCCTGCAGGCGCGATGGTAATTGTATTACCGATCGAGCTTTTGGCATCGGCGATTTTCTGTCCGACGGCCTGGTGAGCGATAAGCATGGTCAGGCTCAAGCCAATGCTCAGTCCGAGAATAATTATGATTGATAAACTGCGGGTCGCATTACGAAAGGCATTGCGCATGCCAAGTGTGATTGTATTCATGATGAGAACTATATTGTTGCTAGCTGAGCAACGGCTTGAGAAAATTTAGCGCAGGTTTTGCCGCTTATGCACGCTCAGTTTGGATAGCGCCAATCCGATGAGCGGTAAAGACGGCGTGTTGCCGGTATAGAAAACATAGCGTGGCTCCCACTCGGGGTCAAACTTTGCCTTGTATTGATGGAGGCCTTTGGTGGAAACGAATGTTTGCGTAGCCAGGTATATGTAGTCTAATAAGCGACGGCTGGCATTATCTGAAAGGTTCTGGCGTGCCATGGGAGACAGGCCCAGGTTGAATTTCTGGAGTCCTTCATCTTGTAGTCGTCGCATCAGCTCGACAAACAGATAGTCCATGGCATTCTTCGGAATGTCCCGGCGGTGACGCATGAGGTCAATGGTTGCTTCGCCTGCTTTGAAGCTCGGCAGCTCATTGACGAAGGCGAGTGCTTTTCCCTGCTCGTCCCGCATGACGAAGAGCGGTGTCTCGCTGAAATACTGGCTGGAGAAACGGCCGGTCAAGAACCGCCATTCCTTTCTGCCGGGGACTTTGAGCCAATCATTTGAAACGGTACGCAGCTCGTTGATAAGCGATGGCGCATGCGGCGGCAAGTGGCGCTCGCAGGTGAATTTGCCCTTCTGAAATCTGTTTACGATATTTCGGAAGTATTTGTTACGCACCGTCTGTTCAAGAAAAGTATCGATATCGATGACAGCGTCGGCGCCGATAACCAGACTATTGAATCCATGCCGGGTGAATAGTAATCTATGCTTTTTGTCGACCGCGATAAACGCGACAAGCCAGCCGTTGTTAAAGCAGAACGACTTGAATGCTTGCATCATCGGCTCAATTGATTCCGGCTTGCCTTCCGGTCCGCCCAGACAAATGGCCACGCCACGGGCCACGCCGTACGCGATGACCGCATCTTTGTCGGCTGAGAAAAAATACGACTTATCGTGCGGCCATAGTTTGAAATAATCGTCGACATCCCCGCCGTATGTTTCGAGTATCGTACGAGCTTGTTTGCGTTCGGCGGGCACGGTACGCAGCTCATAACGCAGCGGCCGCAATATGCTCAGCAAGCAATAGGCGATAGTCGCGACGCCGACGACGGCGAAAGAATTCAAGAACCAAGTTGCGAAACGCGTGTGCGCGGTAAGCCCGGTATCGCCTATGAGCGTGTATTGCCTGAGCGTGTTTTCGAACGATTCAAGCAGCGAGAACTGGGTGCCGAAGTCCCGCTTATCAAGCAGCCAGAAGCCGAGCGTTCCATATGCCAGCGCGAATACGATGCTGCCAAGCAGTGTCCGTATTCCCTGGACAACATGCACGATTGGCGCTTTTACCACAAACTCATTGCGCCCTACGAGCAACGTGATAATGACGAATGACAGGAAAAACGTATGTATCGTCGGCCTAACAAAGTACGCCTCGGAAACAATGCTGACGGTTGAGGCGACAAGTGCGATGAGCCACGCGCTGCGTTTTCGCTGCAGCAGCTCGTATGCCAGGTATGTCAGTGCCAGACCGGTCACCAAACTGGTAAAGTCGGCTGCCTCGATGTCCGAGGGTAGCACGATAGCCACGAGCCGATGTGATAGCTCGGAATGTCTGAACACAGGTTGCAGCGTTAGCAGTACGCCGGATATGAAGGCAAACAGGCTCGCGAGTTTAACGAAAAGCTGTCCGTTTTCTAGCGCCGCTGCTAAGGGATCACGCGCCGGACTGTGTTCAGGAGTGGTCATGCTTGTCATTCATTATACAGGAATCGTCCGAGCAGGGCTGCTCTCTGCGAGTCAGATTACCTTTTGCCGTTTGCGGCTGCTAATCGTGCGTTTCAGCTTCCGTTTCCGCGCATTCTTGATCGTGCGCGCAAAGCGCTTTTCGGCCTCGGAGTCCGTGTAGCGGGCTAGCGGCCGGTGTGTGAGTACCGGCGGTTTGTTTTTCTCATCCAACTCCTGCAGAATGTTGATGCCGTAGTCTTCGATAAGCCATTCGCGGCCGGGCGCGACTTCACAAACTGCTGTAATGTGCCATAGCTTGTCGGCTACCTGAACTTTGGACATGACAGCGAACGGCGTCACGACGGTGAGCCAGCCGGTCGATAGGCGCAGGTTGGTCTCCTCGAATAAGTCTACTCCTCGTGCCGGGTTGGTCACGAAGATCTCTACGGCAATGGTGCGTGTTCCCTTCGGAGCGACGTGTACGGCCATGATGCTCTGGTTTTGCACCCAGACTACCTCGCCGCTGATGGTGCGTATCATGGTAGACCGAAGCGTGACGCGCTCGACTACGCCCGAAGCGTTGTCTCGAAGCGGCTCAATGGTTACAAAGTCACCGACGCCGTACCAATGCTCGGCCATCATAACCGAGCCGAACGCGACGTCGCGCAAAATCGGGCTCAGTGCACCACTGACTATAATGGCAAGCAAAGCGCTAGCCCCAATCAATGCGCCAGATTGCTGGGTCGGGTGCGTAAAGACCCACGAAAAATACAACGCCAGGATTACCAACAATGTACGTATGAGCGCGATGGACAACACGATGAGCGTCTCCATCCGTCGCAACCGATTGACGGTTGCCAGGTTCTCGGTCCGGTCCGCTTGCCTGCTGATAACGCGTGTCAACCTGCGCAGTACGGTGGCGATGAGCCGTCCGAGTATGAATGCGACGATCAGCGAAATTACTACCACGGTAAGCGTGCGTGTATTAAATATAGTATCGCTGATTTGCTTCAGCGCGCTGCTTGACTGTTGGACAGTCTGATTAATCTGATCTGCAAAAAACATAGTTGGCATTACTGAACTTAATACTATAAATAATACAGTTTTGTGCATCGAAGCGGAAGCAAAATAAAAGTCACTCCCCATTTCAGGAGAGTGACTTCACGATTCGTGACGAGCTAGGATTTACCGTATGCTCACGAGCCGCAATGCAAGTGGCTTCTTGTGATGATTGGATAGGTTGTCAACCACGACAATGTCATCAAGCTGCTTGCCGAGCAATTGGCGTCCCAGCGGACTCTCGTCGGAAATTTTGCCGCTGAACGGATCCGCTTCGATAGAATCTACGATAGTGTATTCCCGTCGTTCCTTGCTCGTCCCCTCCAACAGTACATGTGATCCAAGCCGTACCCGCCGCACTCGTGAGTTGAGTTTCGAGCTGACTATCTTAGCATTCGCGAGCACACTCTCGAGCCTCTGTGATTCATTTTCCAAAAATTGGATCGCGCTTACCGTTTGAATGTAGGTTGAATCTTCTATGAAGAGATTGTCGGATTGCTGCTCTTTGAGCGCGCGCATACGACTCAATTGCTCAGCCCGATTCTTGTAGAGGTCTTGCAGCTTAGTTTTTAAACTCGTGAATCCGCTCTCGCTCAGGTAATATCGTTCGCGCAACGCGGTGAATTTGTTTTTGGCTTTCACTTTCATATACCCTCCTCGGCCCTTAGTGGCGCCTGAATTCCCTACTGTAGGCTGTAAAGCCCGGGGTTAACTGCAAAATTTTACATGGGGTTATCTTTTTATGTTACGGAGCACCTCTTTCTTGTAAATAGAAAATAATGCTGCGACTTGCTACTTTGGGTGTAGCGAGACCCTGAAACCCCGCGTTTGTAAGCGGGGTTTGTGCCTGACATCTCGTCTTTCTTTTAAGCGCTATGGCGCCGTGGCACACTACTTGTATAGCACGGCGTTTAGCCATAAGCATGTGAGATTCTTCACAGCTGCACATCTGTTATTGAGCCGTACTGGGGCGTCTGTATGGGTAAAAAGTATGCTGATTTGCAGTGCGCTAGATGGAGATAAATTTTGGTTTTTACGTTTTGTCTTGGTCTACACGTCAGAGAACTTGTCGGCTGACGTGAGAACCGGATATGGTTGCAATGGAGTAATGGGGTTCACGATTGAGAATTGGTAAATAAAGCATAAAGTGTAACTGCGAAAGGGTGCCGGTGTTGTAGCTCGCCGAAGCGAACTACGGAACACCGACAGCCCTCCCGCTGCGACTAGTTGAACTGGTGGCTATCTCCTTGGGTGAGCTCTGGGCTCAGAGGCCGAGCTGCTCGCGGTAGCGCAGGATGCTCGCCACTGTGGTCTGGCCGCTCGCGACGGAAGCGCTTACGCGCTTGAAGGTGCCCGAGCGGACATCCCCTATCGCGAATACTCCCCGGTTGCAGGTTTCGTCCGCGAGGGGCGGCCGTCCGCAGTCCTCCAGGAAGTGCTGCCTGGTGGCTTCGGGCAGGTCGGTTCCGACCAGCAGGAAGCCCTTCGGGTCGCGCTCGACAGTGCCGTTCAGCCACTGGGTCTTAGGTATCGCGCCGATCATGACGAACAGCCGGTGGGCCGGGACCTCACGCATCACACCGTTCTCGGTGAGCCAGAGCGTCTCGACCTTGCGGTTGCCGTCGACCGCCGTGACTTCCGTGTTGAGGTGGACGTGGATGTTCTCCATGTCCCTGATCTTCTTGATCAGGTACGAGGACATGCCCTTCTCGAGGCTGCCAGCGCGGACGACCAGATGGACGTTGCACCCATGGCAGTTAGCGAGATGGACAGCCGCCTGGC
>Ga0187809_10000053_pt1 | contig 85455 bp, 57 predicted proteins | sample NC_wetland_sal_i_8_FD_132415 | JGI IMG/M metagenome (GOLD analysis project Ga0187809, IMG submission 132415) | Wetland sediment microbial communities from Neuse River Estuary, North Carolina, USA - ASW_4 | ecosystem: Environmental > Aquatic > Freshwater > Wetlands > Sediment | place: USA: North... | reverse complement strand
TCCTTAGAAAGGAGGTGATCCAGCCGCAGGTTCCCCTACGGCTACCTTGTTACGACTTCACCCCAGTCGCTGACCCTACCGTGGCCGGCTGCCTCCTTGCGGTTAGCGCACCGTCTTCAGGTAGAACCAACTCCCATGGTGTGACGGGCGGTGTGTACAAGGCCCGGGAACGTATTCACCGCAGCCTGCTGTTCTGCGATTACTAGCGATTCCACCTTCATGCACTCGAGTTGCAGAGTGCAATCTGAACTGGGACGGTTTTTTGAGATTAGCATGCTCTCGCGAGCTAGCTGCTCTTTGTCACCGCCATTGTAGCACGTGTGTAGCCCAGGGTGTAAGGGCCATGAGGACTTGACGTCATCCCCACCTTCCTCCGGCTTGTCGCCGGCGGTCCCTCTAGAGTGCCCAACTTAATGCTGGCAACTAAAGGCGAGGGTTGCGCTCGTTGCGGGACTTAACCCAACATCTCACGACACGAGCTGACGACAGCCATGCAGCACCTGTCTCTGAGCCCTTGCGGGAAACTGCCTTTCAGCAGCGGTCTCAGGATGTCAAACCCTGGTAAGGTTCTGCGCGTTGCGTCGAATTAAACCACATGCTCCACCGCTTGTGCGGGCCCCCGTCAATTTCTTTGAGTTTCAACCTTGCGGCCGTACTCCCCAGGCGGAACGCTTAATGCGTTAGCTGCGCCACTGACCAGCAAGCTGGCCAACGGCTAGCGTTCATCGTTTACGGCGTGGACTACCAGGGTATCTAATCCTGTTTGATCCCCACGCTGTCGCGCCTGAGCGTCAGTAATGAGCCAGTGAGCCGCCTTCGCCACCGGTGTTCTTCCCAATATCTACGAATTTCACCTCTACACTGGGAATTCCACTCACCTCTCTCATACTCAAGCCATACAGTTTCAAAGGCAGTTCCAGAGTTGAGCTCTGGGCTTTCACCCCTGACTTGAATGGCCGCCTGCGCGCGCTTTACGCCCAGTAATTCCGAACAACGCTAGCCCCCTTCGTATTACCGCGGCTGCTGGCACGAAGTTAGCCGGAGCTTCTTCTACGGGTACCGTCATTATCGTCCCCGTCGAAAGAGTTTTACAACCCGAAGGCCTTCATCACTCACGCGGCATCGCTGGATCAGGGTTGCCCCCATTGTCCAAGATTCCCCACTGCTGCCTCCCGTAGGAGTTTGGGCCGTGTCTCAGTCCCAACGTGGCTGGTCGTTCTCTCAAACCAGCTATGGATCGTTGCCTTGGTGAGCCATTACCTCACCAACTAGCTAATCCAACGCGGGCCAATCTTTCGGCGATAAATCTTTCCCCGTAAGGGCGTATCCGGAATTAGCTCAAGTTTCCCTGAGTTGTGCCGAACCGAAAGGCATGTTCCCACGTGTTACTCACTCGTCCGCCGCTCCCATTGCTGGGCGCTCGACTTGCATGTGTTAGGCGTGCCGCCAGCGTTCGTTCTGAGCCAGAATCAAACTCTCAAGTTATGATTCTGAGCAGACGAACACTCGTCGTTGTTCGCAAAACTGTTTGACATGACGGAGTTTGGAAACCGAAGCCGAAGCTCCGGGTACACAAACAACATGTCTTCTTGTCTTGCTAAGAAACGCGAGCGTTCGGAATGCTCGATTCTTCGACCTCTTGCGAGGTCACTCGTGATTGCTCACGAGCTGGCGATCGAGCCGCCGCCCACGTCTCCCTTCCTGTGATCACAATGTCAAAGAGCCCCGTCTTTGGGACGAAAAACCATTATCTTACAGACGGAACGCCGTTCGCAAGGCAACACCCGCAATCGGCGTGGGCGCGGTGTATAGGCGGGTGACTTCCCCCCGTCAACCGAAAAAAACGCCTCGAAATCAGGATTTTTTTGGGCAGCTGGGGATAGTCAAAGCCCAAATTCCATGCTGGCGCCGCAAACGCCCGGATTCCGCGTTTTGGGTACCAGATGTGGTGCCCTGAAACGGCAGCTCAACTACTTGGCGGCGAGATGAAAAAGGCCGGCGTTTCCGCCGGCCTCGATCGCGTCGATTCAAAGCAAAAACTAGTGCGGCTGCTGCGGCTGATCCTGCGTGCCGGTGTCGCTTTGCGCCTGTCCCGGCGTGCCGTTCGGGCTTGCCTGCGAAGACGTATCGTTCTGCGGCGTTGTCGGGCTCGGCGTGTTGGTGCCGGCCGGGCTGTTGGTGCTGTCCATCGGCTGATTGGGAGTCGTGGACGGCGCAGCCCCGCTCGTGCCGCCACTTGGCGTGCTCGTGTCGTTCGACATGCTCTTGTCGTTCGACATGGTGTTGTCGTTCGTCATGTTGTCGCCAGCGTTCGTCGAGCCATTGGACATCGCACCGTTCGACATCGTGCCGTTCGACATGTTGTCATTGCTCATGCCGCCAGCCGCGCCACCGGCGCCTGAAGCCTGCTGCTGGTTGAGCTGTGCCGTGGTCTGCTCTTCGGACTTTTCTTCCGACGAGGTTGCGCTTGCAGCGCGATGCTTGCGGTGATGCATCTTGTGCTTCGGCTTTGCGGCGGTCGTATCCGTCTGAGACGACGTGTCAGACTGCGTCGACATCGTTGCGGAGCTGGACGTGTTCGGCATCGCGGTCGACGGCGCGGTTTGCGTTGTCTGCGCCAACGCGGGCACGGCCGCGAACAGAGCGACGGCAGCGACGCCGCCCAGAACTTTTGCTTGAATGCTCATTTCCGGAATTCCTCACATTTGCCGCGTGCTAATTCACGAAGCCATAAGCCCCCGCTTTGAATAAACGTACGAGTGCGGTTGTGTGTTCCGCCCAATGCAAAAGGCCGGTGTGACAAACACCGGCCTTCGCAACTGCAATAAACTTGAACTGCGCTTACATGCTTTCGTAAGTCGCGCCCGGCAGATTCCAGAAGTCGGCGCGCGAGTGATCCGTGTAGAGGACCTTGTTCACGGAGTCGTACCGGAAGTCGCCCGGGCTCGCCCAAACCGAAACGCGGTGGTTCAGCGCCACTTCAATGCGGCGCGGACGGCCATCGAGTCCGATTTCGACGTTGCGGACGCGACCGACCCACTGGCCATCCGGACCTTCGATCGGCACATGCGCCAACTGCTGCGAGGCTTCCGGCAGCAGGTAGAGACGCACGAGGTGCGCATCTTCGTAGCGATATGGATAGGCATGCGGATAATCGGTGAAATAGTAACGCGCTTCATCGTAGCGATGGATATTGCGCTCGTAGTGACGGCGCTGGGCTTCGTAACGGGCGCGATCCTGCGCGTACTGATCCATCTGCTCCTGATACTGCGCCTGACGGGCCTGGTTTTCCTGTGACGGAGCGACCGTGCTGCCGCCCTGACCGTTCAGCGCCGCCGGCGATGCCGTCGTGCCGCCCTGCGCGGATTCGTTCAGACGGGACGTTTCTGCCTTTTCGGCAGGCGTCGAAACCTGCGGCGGGTTACCGGAATATTGGGCAAAGCCGGGCGCCGCAAAGCTGCCGGCAAGCGCAAGAGCGGCAGCGCCGCTGAGAATAAGCGTTTTGACTTTCATTTTTGCTCTCCTGCCAATGCCGAAGGGATCCCCCATGCGGCGGTCGGCAGGAAAACGCGTGTTTGGTTTGCCGGTTCCGGCATCGGTAACCAGGAGTTATCAGGACACGCGGGAACTTATCGCGCACTCGCAACAACGCTGACTGGGCTTCAACCGGCGGCGATATAAGCCCGCAGCGACTCCGCTTCCATGACGGTTTCGCTGATGCGCGTCTTTACGACGTCGCCGATCGAAACAAGACCGATGATGCGATCATCCTCGATCACGGGCACATGCCGGAAACGGCCATGCGTCATCATCTCCATCAGGCCATCGACGGAATCGTCGTCGCAACATGTGGCGACGGATCGGGTCATGTATTGCGAAACCGGCTGCGGCAAGGCGTTGACGCTGGCTTGCGCCACGGCGCGAACGATGTCGCGCTCTGACAGAATGCCGGCGAGAGATCCGTCGCGTTCGCGAACGACGAGCGCGCCGATGCGCTTGCTGGCCAGAAGCCGCGCAGCTTCGGACAATGTCGCGTCGCTTGTGATGGAAATAACTTCGCTGCCCTTGTCGCGAAGGATGTGTCTGACCTGCATGTGCGCCTCCGAGGCTGGAACGTCATTCCAGCGGAACGGCTCGGCGCACCGCACATCCCGGCTGCATCGGCCTTGCCCCAAGGCCTTCCGCCGCCTGCGGCGAGCCTTTCCGGCCCGCGGACACGAGGATGCTGCGCCTCGAATTTTGCGTTTTCAAGAACAACCGACGGTCACACCTTGGATGACTCCAGAGTCAGATTCAGGCGCGGCCCTATTGAAGCCCCTCGCTTTCCTTCACATTTTCAGCATTGGGCGGAGCCGCATCCTCGCAAGGCTCCTTTGGAGGGCATTATGGATTTCACCAGAAGACTGGTTCTTATCGCCATCGGCGTGGGCGTTCTCTTCCTTTTGTTCGGTATCAACGGCACCTGGTACACCGTGGACCAGGGCGAGCGCGCGGTGCTGTTGCGCTGGGGCCAGGCCGTCGGCGTCGAAGGGCCGGGCCTGCATTTCAAATTTCCCTTCATCGAGTCCGTGGTGAAGATGAGCGTCCGTGAACAGAAGGAAGCGTTCAAGCAGGAAGCCTATTCGCAGGATCAGCAGCCGGCGACGGTGCAAGTCAGCGTCAATTACCGCCTGCCGGAAGCCAATGTGCTCGATGTTTATTCGCGTTTTGGCGTCGACTATCCGAGTATCCTGATCGATACGCAGCTGCCGCGGCGCCTGAAGGAAGTGTTTGGCCTGTTCAGTGCGCAATCGATGATCCAGGACCGCACCAAGCTTGGCGCCGAAGTGGAACGCTCGCTCGAACATGCGCTCGACAAACGCGGCATCCAGATCGTGTCCGTGCAGGTTGAGGACGTGTCGTTCTCGGATGCCTATGAAACCGCCGTCGAGAGCCGCATGCGTTCTGTGGTTGCGCAGTATCAGGCGGAAGCGGAGAAGGCCAAGCGCATCACCAATGCGGACGCGGCAGCCTATGAAGTCAAAGCGGCCGCCGATGCGCAGGCCCACGCCATCACCGTGAAAGGTCAGGCTGAAGCGCAGGCGATCAAGGCGCGTTCCGATGCGCTGCAATCCAATCCCAACCTCGTCAACCTGACGGCGGCGGAGAAATGGAACGGCGTACTGCCGACGACGATGGTGCCGGGCGGCTCCGTGCCGTTCGTCCAGTTGCCGGGGCGCTAAGGAAAGAACGGGAGCGAGGACAGCCTGCGGCGAAATTCGCAGGCTTTCCGGCGCTCCCGGGATGGAACTTTTCATCGGCGGGGCGCATTCTTGCTGCGGGCAGGGTGTCATTCGGCACGCGCCTCATCCGATTTTGGACCGATAGCAGGAGATATTTCCGTGGCCTCCGACAAACCCTTTCTGACTGACGTGAAAACCCTGCGCGATCGCGCGCGCAAGCATCTGGAGAAAGGTGCGGTTACGGAGACCTATGGCGGCGATGTGAAAAAGACCATCGAGATTCTGCAGAGCGTTCTGGCGACCGAGATCGTCTGCACATTGCGCTACCAGATGCACGCCGTTGCGGCCGCCGGTATTTCGAGCGATGCCGTGAAGGAAGAATTCGCCACCCACGCGAAGGAAGAGTGGGAGCACGCCACGGAAGTGGCCGAGCGCATCAACCAGCTCGGCGGCAAACCCAATTTCAGCCCGGAGGGCATTCTGTCCCGCTCGGCCTCGGAATACGGCAAGCAGGACCTCAATCTGGTCGAGATGATCAAGGAAAACCTGATCGCGGAGCGCATCGCAGTGGATCACTATCGCGAACTGATCCGCTATTTCGGCAACGACGACCCGACGACCGCGCACATGATCAAAAGCATCCTCGCGGTCGAGGAAGAGCACGCCAACGACATGCATGATCTTTTGGTGGCCCATGAAGGCCGCCCGATGCTGAAGGAATAATCAGTCCAGCATTTTCTCCAGTGTGGAAAGCTCGTCCGCCTCGCGGGCGGGCTTGTCCCACCGGATGCGACTGATGCGCGGAAAGCGCATGGCGACGCCGGACTTGTGCCGCGTCGAGCGCTGAAGTCCCTCGAACGCCACTTCCAAGACCAGACCGAAATCCCAGTTCGCCTTCACCGAGCGCACCGGACCGAAGCGTTCGATAGTGTTGTCGCGCACGAATTTGTCGATCTGTTTCAGCTCTTCGTCCGTGAAGCCGAAGTAGGCTTTGCCGACCGGGGTGAGTGCGCGATCGCCATTTGCATCTTCTCGCCAGACGCCAAAGGTGTAGTCCGAATAGAAGCCGCTGCGCTTGCCGTGGCCGCGCTGGGCATACATCAGCACCGCATCGATCAAATGCGGATCGCGCTTCCATTTGAACCACGGCCCCTTCGGACGGCCGGCTTCGTAGGTTGAATCCCACCGCTTGAGCATCAGGCCTTCGGCAATCTGCGGATCGCCTGCGGGCGGATGCGCGCGTAGCTTGGCAAGTTGGTCCCAGCTTTCGAACGGCTGCAGCGGCGAAAGATCGATACGGTCGGACTTCTCGCGCGCGACGAATGTTTCCAGCGCCGCGCGGCGTTCGCGGAAGGAAAGTCCACGCATGTCGCGCGCACCATCCAGCAGGATGTCATAGGCGCGGATGCCGGCGGGGTATTTGGCCATCAGCGCGAGATCGACTTTCTTGCGGTTGAGGCGCTGCTGCAGGTCGCCGAAGGAGAGTACCTGCCCTTTCTTCATCACCAGCAATTCGCCGTCGATCACGCCTTCCTGGCTGAGCGCTTCCAGCACGTCGGGAAAGCTTGCGCCGATATCGTCGCCCGTGCGGCTAAACAAACGGCGCTGCCCGCGCTCGTTCACCGCCTGCACGCGGATGCCGTCCCATTTCCATTCGGCGGCATAATCCTCCGCCGCGTAGTTCGCGAAGTCTTTGTCTTCGTCGATCGCCTGCGCCAACATCACCGGGCGGAAGCGTCCCGGGTGATCTGCGCTCGGCTTTTCGCTCCGCTTCTCCAGCCAGGCGAACAGATCTTCGTAAGGCGGCTCGAGCCCGTGCCATACTTCCTCGATTTCGCTGACCTCGACGCCGCCCATGTCGGCGCAGGCCTGCTTGGCCAGACGCGCGGACACGCCGACGCGCAAGCCGCCCGTGAGCAGCTTCAACAACGCCCAGCGCCCGTCCGCATCCAGCGCATCGAGCCATCCTTCGAGCAGCTTCTGCACTTCGCCGCGCGTGGCGCCGCGCAAGGCATCCACCACTTCGCCCAGCTCCGGCTCGCGATTGGCGCCGGGCTTCGCGGGCCACACCAGCGAGACGGTTTCCGCCAGGTCTCCGACATAGTCGTAAGAGAGCGCGAACAATTGCGGATCGACTCGCGCTTCGACCGCCTTGCGGATAAAGGCCGGTTTTGCTGCATCAAATGAAAGAGCGCCGGTGAGCGACGCCAGCGCCCAGCCGCGATCCGGGTCCGGTTGCTCGCGCAAAAAGTCACGCACCAGCACCAGCTTGCCGTTGCGCTGCGGGGTGAACGCGAGACGATCGAGAAGATGGGCGAAGACCTTCATCCCTCGCCCTCGTCTTCGCCGTAACCGACCAAAGACAGCGCGCGGGCCTTCTGTCCCTTCAATTCGCACCAGCGCAACAGCGCATCTTCGCCGCCATGGGTGATCCACACTTCACCCGGCGCGATCTCTTCGATCGTGAGCGTAAGCTCGTTCCAGTCCGCGTGATCGGATATGACGAGCGGCAATTCCACCTGCCGCTGCCGCGCGCGGGCGCGCACGCGCATCCAGCCGCTGGCGAATGCTGGCAGCGGATCGGCGAAACGTCGCGACCACTTGTCGTCGATGGATGACGGTGGCGCGATGACGATGGCACCGGCGAAATCCTTCTTGGAGCCCTTCTCAACCGTGGCCGGTTCTAGCGGCCCCAGATCGACGCCGAAGCGCTCGTAGAGCGTATTCATGTTCTGCATCGCGCCATGCACGAAGATGGCCTTGTCGTAACCGGCTTCGCGCAACAGGCGGATGATGCGCTGCGCCTTGCCCAGCGAATAGGCGCCGACGAGATGCGTCCGCTCCGGGAACTGCTTCACCGATTTCAGCAGGCGCGCGACTTCATCGGACGCATCGGGAAAATTGAACACCGGGATGCCGAACGTCGCTTCGGTGACGAACACATCGCAGGCCACGGGCTCGAACGGCGGGCATGTGGGATCGCGGCGGCGCTTGTAGTCGCCGGAAACAACGAAGGTCATGCCCTTCGCCTTGATCACCGCCTGCGCCGAACCCAGCACATGCCCCGCCGGCACGAGCGAAACCTCCACGCCGTCACGTTCGATCTTCTGGCCATAGCGCAGCGCGGTGGTGGAACCGGCGAAATTCTCGCCATAGCGCGCGGCCATGATGGCGAGCGTTTCCGGCGTCGCCACCACGCTGCCGTGGCCCGAGCGCGCATGATCGGAATGGCCGTGGGTAATGACCGCGCGCTCCACCGGCCGCACCGGGTCGACGTAGAAGTCGCCGGGGGCGCAATAGAGGCCCGCGGGCTTGGGGCAAAGGATGGTCTGGGGCTTTGGCATGGGCGTTTGAGATGATAACGCGCCGGAGCGCCCACAAGTGGCATCAACCTCCTTGAGTCCAAGCCCTTGAGGCGGCGGGGGATTTGGGGCAAAAGGCCCCGGCTTCGGCACTGCGGGGTGCCTGTTTACCCCACCTCTATATAAGGTGCCGAAAAAGCGGAGCTGTGGCCGAGAGGCTGAAGGCGGCGGTTTGCTAAACCGTTATACGGTTGAAAAGCCGTATCGAGGGTTCGAATCCCTCCGGCTCCGCCAGTTCTTTCCCGCACGATGATCAACCTGCCAGCTGCAACCGAACGGCGACTTCCAGCCCCCCGTCTTCGCGGTTGCGCGCCATGACGCTGCCACCCAGCGCTTCGATGTTGCGCTTCACGATCCACAGTCCAAGCCCCTGATGCGCCTCCGCCGAACGCGGGTCGCGGAAACTCACCGCGCGATCGAAGATGCGGCCGATGACGTCGGGCGCCACGCCGGGGCCGCGATCCATCACGCGGAAACAGGCGGCGTCGTTTTCCCGCGCGAGATGCACTTCGATAGCGCCGTTCTCCGGCGTGAAGCTGGCGGCGTTCTCCAGAAGATTTTCGATCACCGCTTCCATCAACTCGTCATTGGCCAGCGCGATCACGCCTTCGTCCACCGCCGTCGAGAGGGTTTTGCCCTGTGCGGCGAGAATGTTCTCGTAGGCTGGCAGGCTCGTCCGCAGCAGTGCAGAAAGATTTGTGGGGTTGCGCACCGGGAAGATGAGATCGGCGGCGGCGTTTTCCAGGTCGTGATAGGCGTTGACCATGGAATCCAGCCGCTGCACCGCGCGTTCGATGAGATCGATGCTGCGCTGCGCGGCGGCGTCATGCGGCGACACCGCACGCTTGAGCGGCTCCACCGATTGGGCGATCACCGCCAGCGGCGTCTTCAGCGCGTGGCTGTTCTCTTCTGCCGCCTCGCGTGTGCGCTTCTGCGAAGCGATGAGCGCGTCGACGAGGGAGTCGAAGTCTTCCGTTACGCGCGTCAGTTCGGGAATGGAGTTGATTTTGCGGAAAGACACTTGGGCGCCCTGCATGCGGATGCGCCGCGCCGCCAGCCGGAAACGCTCCACATTTCGCCACATCTGGATGAACAGGCCGATGAGCAGAACCGTGCTGAGCAGATAGATGATCGCCGCCGCGCGCAGCACCGGCGTGTTCCAGAACGAAGAACCAACGGGCCATGACGTGAGGCTTGCCGCGTTCTCCGAGCTGATGACGACCCAGCAATTGCCGTTCGCATGCACCGGCGTCATCGCCGTCAGCATTTCCTGCGTGCCCTTCGGGTTGACGAATTTCTGGCCCAGACTCGTCGTGCCGTCGCAGGTGGGCGCCAGGCGCTTGAAGATGCCCGAGCGGATCAGTTGCGCACGCTCGCGTTCCAGATATTGCTTCGGGAAAACCGGCTGCGACGCCACATAGATGAAGTCGTTGGGTGGCGCACCCGCAAGCCGCATAAGCACCTTGATGTGGGTGTGCCCGCCGGACGCGCGCGCCATCGCTTCCTGCAGCATGTGCGCCGGCTCGATGCTGAAGCGCTCGAAGCGCGGCGTCAGCGACACCGCCGTCACGCGGTTGGTCTGGTCCACTGCGCGGGAGAGCAGCAATTCCTGCTCCTGCTCGGCATGGATGAACTGCCAGTAGAGGATCAGCGGCACCGAAAGCAGGATTAGCGCGAGCAGAACGAGCTTGAAGGAAAACGAATGAACAAGGCGCGAAAGCGCGCTGCTATTGTCCGCTTCCATCCTGCCACCTGTATCCGAAGCTCGGATAGTTGTTGATGCCGGCGAAGTTCGGATCGACCTCGCGGAATTTCTGGCGGATGCGCTTGATGAAGGCGCGCACATTTGTGCGGAAGCCGATATCGCCATCGCCCGCCACGAAGCCTTCGCCGTGCACGATATCGTAGATCTCGCGATAGCTCACGTCGCGATCGGCGTTTTCCGCCAGCAGCGCCACGATGTTGAATTCCGTGAGCGTGAGATTGACGTTGGCTTCCTTCCACGAGGCGCGGCTGGAATCGTAGCGCAGCACCAGCCCGCCGCGCGCGAAGGAATCGCCGCGCTGCGGTTCCGCGGCGGCGCGCGTCTTGCCGCCGCCAAGGATCAGTTCGATGCGCCGCAGCAGGATCGCGAAGCTGCGCGATTTTTCGATGAAATCCACCGCGCCGCCCAGAAGCCCCGCTTCCTCGTAGATCTGGTCGCTCAACATGGTGAGGAAGATGATGGGGATGTCGATGTTGTCGGCGCGCAGCCGCTGCATCACTTCGATGCCGGTGATGCCCGGCATCTTCCAGTCCAGCAGCATCAGGTCGGCGTCGCGGTTGTGCGCGAGATAATCCAGCGCCTTGTCGCCGCCCTGGAACGTGCTCGCCTGATATCCGGCATTGGTGAGATTGGTGCTCACCGATTCCAGGAATAGGGCGTCGTCATCGACGACCATGACCTTGCCTTGTGTGTTCGCGCGGTCCATCGGGGAAGCGTTACTGGTCTGCATCGATCCTCACGGTCAGGATTTTGCGGACGCAGGCATCGGATACGTCGAGCACCTCGCCATTGTCCTTTACGCCCCCATATTTCAGCGCCCGGAAAGACGACGAATTCACCTTCGGATAGAAGAAAATCCGGAACGAACAGCCCGGCGCGGCATACACCCATTCCTGCGACAGCGGTCCGCTCTGGCGATGCGCCGGAGGGCCGAGCTTCTTCTGCACGGCATCGGGATCCTGGCCCAGCAGCGAGCGCGGATCGAGGGAAGCTGTGCGGATTTCCGGCGCCGGCGGCGGAGATGCATCGTCAGGCGCCGCAACATGCGGCGGCGCCTTTTTCGGCTTGATGATCGTCACGCTCTGCGACGGATGCGGCGCGGCCTTGGGCACGATCGGGCTCGCCGGTGCGTCCGGTTTTTGAAACAGCGCGCATCCCCCAAGAAGGGCGAGCATCGTGAACGCAACCGCAAATGCGCGAAAATTGCGAGGCGTCAAACGCACACCCGGGTTTCGTCTTTCCATACGAATGCTCCACGCGGCTGATCGCATGCTCCCACGCTCAGCCCATGCGGGTTTCGCCCGCGCGAAGCGAGCATAGGATATGCAACGACATCACGCGTGACTTCTGTGACAAAATTGGGACGCGGCGCGCGTGCCTTTTTCGCACAGGCCGATTCGCGGCGCGACGCGACGGATCGAAGGAGAAGGGAACTTCCGTGGCCCCAAGCCTTTGAATCTGCATCTTTGTCCGCAATTTGAAAAAAGGGCCGCAAATGGCGATTCTGCGGCCAGCTGCGGCGCAGACGAGCCGCTTCCGCGCCAGCGCCCCCGGCGGACAAGAGGACTTGAATTGAAAAGACGCCGAATTTTCCCCGGCAGCCTGCTGATTTTGTTGCTGATCGCGATTGCGCCCGCCGCGCGTGCCGCGGATCCGCAGCCTTATACGGTGTCCATCGCCTCCACGGGCAATGACGATCTGGACACCACGCTGAACGACAGCGCCCAGCTCGTTACCCTGCAGGGCAAGGGCCGCATCCCGCCCTTCGCGCTCGTCGAACGCGCACGCAGCGACGTTCAGCGCCTGAAAACCGCGCTGGACAGTTTTGGCTATTACGATGCGAAGCTCACCATCGCCATCGATGGACATGATGTCGACGATCCGGACTTGCCCGCCTATCTGGACGGCGTTCCCAAAGGCACATCGGTGGCTGTGAAGGTTGCGGTCGACACGGGCCCGCTCTTTCACCTGGGCAAGATCACCATCGACGGCGACGTGCCGGACGCGGATCGCAAAGTGCTTGGCCTGAAGACCGGCGATCCCGCGATCGCCAACAACGTGCTCGATGGACAATCGCGGCTGCTGAACGCGCTGCTGGAGGACAATTACGCGCTGGCGAAAGTCGATGCGCCCATTGCCTATCTGAACGAGGACAGCCACACGCTCGATCTCACCTTTCACGTGGTGACCGGACCGAAGGCCGCGATCGGCGAGATCACCTTCAAGGGCCTGGAGGATGTGAACGAGGATTTCGCGCGGCGCGCGCTCACCATCCATCCGGGCGATCCTTACCAACCCAGCAAGATCGAAGACGCGCGGCAGACACTGGCCAAGCTCGGCGTGTTCTCGGGCGTCAGCGTGCGCGCCGCCGATCATCTTTCGGCGGATGGACGCATGCCGCTGGTGTTCGGTGTGTCGGAGCGAAAGAAGCACGCCGTCGCCCTCACCGGCACCTATTCCACCGACCTTGGTATCAGTCTTTCGGCGACATGGTCGCACCGCAACCTGTTCGGCAATGCCGAACAACTCAATCTCACCGCGGCGGGCACCGGTCTCGGCAATGCGACGCAGGGAATCGGCTATACGCTCTCCGCGCAGTTCATCAAGCCGCTGTTTCTGCGCAACGACCAGACGCTGGAACTCGACGTCTCCGGCATCAAGCAGCAGCTCGATGCCTATGACCAGAAGGTCGAGACGGTGGCCGGGTTCCTGCGCCGCAAGTTCACGCCGGAATGGACCGGCAGCGTGGGCCTTTCCTTCGCGCATGACGACGTGACGCAGGAAGGCACGCAGACGCTCTATGAACTGATCGCGGCGCCCGTCACCGTCACTTACGACACGACCGGCCTTACCGATGTGCTGCGCGATCCCACGCACGGCTGGCGTGCTTCGGCCGCGATCACGCCGACGCAGTCCTTCGGCGGCGACAGCCTGACATTCTTCGTTTTGCAGACCTCCGCATCCACCTATTTCGATCTCAGCGGCAATGGCCGATCGGTGCTGGCGTTGCGCGGCCTTGCCGGCAGCATTCTGGGCGGATCCAATCTTTCGGTGCCACCGGACCAGCGCCTGTATGCAGGCGGCAGCGCGACGGTGCGCGGCTTCGCCTATCAATCGATCGGGCCGCAATTCGCGGACGGCAATCCGGTGGGCGCGAAGTCTGTCGATGCCGCGAGCATCGAATTTCGCCAGCGCATCGGCGAGGACTGGGGCGGCGCGGCGTTCGTCGATGCCGGACAGGCCAGCACCGGCGCGCCCTTCACCGGCGATGTGCGCGTGGGCGCGGGCATCGGGGCACGCTACTACACGCCCATCGGCGCGGTGCGTCTGGATTTTGCGGTGCCGCTCAATCCGGTGCCCAAGGGCGACAAGTTCGAGATCTATATCGGCCTTGGTCAGGCGTTCTGATGCGCAGCTGGACCGACATAGCGCTAAGCGCCGCGCGCTGGATTCTCACAGGACTGGCCGTCGTGGCGCTGCTGCTGCTCGTGCTCACGCGTACCGATCCCGGACGCGGCACGCTGGCGCAATTGCTGCCGCTGCTGTCCGGCCAGTCCGTGAGCGTGCGCGGCCTCAGCGGCAACCTCCCCGACAACCTGAAAGCCGACGAAGTCGAAATCAGCGATGCCAAAGGCGTTTGGCTGCGCATCGAGAACGTATCGCTGAACTGGTCCGCGTTGGCGGCGCTGAACAACCATATCGACATTCGCGATGTCACCGCCGCGAAGGTGACGGTGCTGCGCATGCCGGTTCAGGATCAGACCTCCAGCGGCACCACGCCCATTATCGACATCGGTCACCTGTCGGTCGCGCGCATCGACATCGCCAAACCCGTCGCGGGCCGCGCGGCGCTTCTGACGGCCAAAGGATCGCTGCACTATCGATCCGTCCATCAGGCGAAAGCGGACCTAACCGTTGCGCGTCTCGACGCGCCCGACCGCTATCGCGTCAGTGGCAAGATCGTGCAGGACGTGGCGAACGGCGCCGCCAGCATTCATGAAAGCGCGGATGGCATTCTCGCGGAATTGATCGGATTGCCGGGCCTTGGCCCCATCAATCTGGAAGCGCAGGCCGGCGGCACAGCGGCGCGAAACGACGTCTCTTTCCGCCTCTCGGCGGGCGCGCTGCAGGCAAAAGGACAAGGCACGATCGCGCTCGCCAAACGCAGCGCCGATTTGAATTTCAGGGCGGCCGCTCCGGCGATGCAGCCGCGGCGCGATCTATCCTGGCAATCGCTTTCACTCGAAGGCCAAATGAACGGTAGCTTCGATACGCCGTCGATAAATGCGATGTTGCGCATCGACGGCGCCAATGTCTCTGGCGTCGCGGCCGAGCGCATCGAAGGAAAATTGCTGGGCGGCAGCGGTGCGGCCGAACTGACGGCGACCGTTACAACGCTGCGCATTCCCGGCGATGCGGGCCTCTTCGCCGCCGCGCCTCTGACCTTGCGGGCGCATGCCGATCTTCAAGCCGCGGGTCGCCCCGTGGCATTCGCCATCGTCCATCCGCGCATCGGTGTCACCGGCAGCATCCGCATGGATGATACGCAGGTGCTCTCGGCCGTGGTGACCATTCCCTCGCTCGCGCCGTTCTCGGCGCTTGCGGGAACCGAACTGGGCGGCGCGGCAAGGCTTAACCTGCACGTGCAGCAGAACAACGGCGTCTCTGTCGTGGCGCTGGACGGCAACCTGAACATGAGCGGCGATGCGTTGGTCGCGCGCTTGCTGGGAAGCCAGGCTACGCTGAATGCCAAGGCGAATTTTGCGGGCGGCGACATCACCTATTCCGACCTTGCGCTGCGTGGCGCTGCGTTGACTGCGGACGCGAAAGGCACCTTGCGTAGCGGGGTGCTAAACTATGGCGCGCAGATCGGCCTTGCCAATCTCACACGGCTGGCGTCGACGCTGAACGGCAGCGCCAAGCTGGAAGCGACGCTGAGCGGGCCACAGACCGCGGCGAACCTGAAGGCATCCGGCAGCGCGAACATCGCGACCAGGGGCTTTGCGCCGCAATCGGTGGGCTTCAGCGTTTCGGCGAACGGCTTGCCCAATCCGTCTTCGGCACAAATTCGCGTCGGCGGGCACCTGGACAATTCTCCCGTCTTCATAGATGGCACGCTGGCGAAAGATGGCGCGCTTCGCACCGCCAAGCTCACCGCCAAGTGGAAGTCGCTCGACGCGAATGGCGATTTTCGTTTGCCGCGCAACGACGACGTCACCGGCCGCGCCAATATAACGCTGGGCAATCTCGCGGATATCGCGGCCTTCATCGGCACCAGGCTCGAAGGCCGCGTGAAAGCCGTGGTGGATGCCGACATGCGCGGCGGCAAGTCGCTCGCGAAGATCGATGCCACAGGCTCCGGCATCCGCAGCGGCGACACGCGGCTCGATGCGATCTCCCTTAAGGGGACCGTAGGCGATCCGCTGAACAGTCCTGCCTTCGATATCGCCTTTCACGCGAGCAAGCTCGCGACGTCTGGCGTCACCGGCGATGCGGCAGGCAGCATCAAAGGCCCGCTGGACAAGCTCGCCACGTCGATCAAGACCGAGCTGCGCGATGCGGGCGGCAATCCCATTCATGCCGACGCAGCCGCCATCATCGACACGGGCAAGGAGAAACTCTCGCTGCAGAAATTCGACGGACGCTGGCAAGACCAGACAGTCACGCTCACCGCACCGGCAACAATCGACTACGCGGGCGGCATCGCGGTCGACAAGCTCTCCGCAAACATATCCGGCGGCGCGCTGACGCTAAACGGAAGATTGACGCCGAAGCTCGATGCGGATTTGGCGGTCCACGATGTGCCGACCGACGCGCTGCAGAAATTCGTGCCGCAACTGGCATCGAAAGGAACGATATCCGGCACCGCCGAACTCACCGGGACGTTAGCCGCGCCGCAGGGCAAGCTGACCGTGCAGGCCCACAACCTGCGCGCCAATGGCGTTTCCGAAAAAGCCGTTGCGCCGGCGGATCTGAATGCACACGCCACCTTGCATGGCGATCGCATGACGGTGAACGCAACGCTGAGCGCGGGCAAGACCGCGAACCTCACCATCACGGGCGAAGCGCCGTTGAATACCAAGACGGCGATGGCGCTGCATGTCGCCGGAAGCGCAAATCTCGCCGTGCTCAATCCCGTCACCACTGCGAGCGGCCGGCGCGTGCGCGGCACACTGACGATGGACATGCATGTGACCGGCACATACGGATCCCCGCGTGCGACAGGGGGCGGCTCGCTGGCGGATGGCTCCTTCCACGACTACACGCAGGGTATCCGCATTCGCAACATCAAGGCGTCGTTCCAGGCGCAGGGCAATGCGATTCATATCACCGAACTTTCCGGCCGCGCTGGCCAGGGCACGATCACAGGCAACGGAACGATCGATCTGTCATCGCCGGGCATACCGATCGAGGTTTCCATCAAGGCGGACAACGCGCGGCCGATCGTCAGCGACAAGCTGACGGCAACACTGTCCGGCGATCTGGCGCTAAAGGGAAAGCTCAAGGAAGACATCACGCTCTCGGGAAACATTCGCGTGCTGCAGGGTGAGATCAACTTGCCCGACAAATTCCCGCCCGATGTGGCGGTGCTCAATGTGCGCCGGCCGGGCCAGGCGCCACCGCCACCACCGCAACAGTCCAGCTCGATCAATCTCAACGTGACGGTATCCGCGCCCGAGCAGATTTTCGTGCGCGGACACGGCATCGATGCGGAAGTTTCCGGGCGTGTGCAGATCACCGGCACGGCGGCGTCGCCGTTCATATCCGGCGCATTCAACATGCGGCGCGGCACGCTCACCATCGCCGGACAGACATTGAACTTCACGTCCGGCAAGGTGAGCTTCGACGGCACCGGCGTGCGCCACCGCCTAGATCCGACATTGAACTTCGTCGCGTCCACCACATCGGGCGGCGTCACCGCGACATTGACTGTCGGCGGGTATGCGTCCGCACCGACGATCGCGCTTTCCAGCACGCCGCAGCTTCCGCAGGACGAAGTGCTCGCGCATCTTCTCTTCCAGCAGAGCGTGAAGGATCTTTCGCCGCTTCAGCTTGCGGAGATCGCGCAGGCGCTGGCGTCGCTCGGCGGCATCGGCAACGGGTTCAGCCCGATGAGCGCGATCCGCAAGGGACTAGGGCTCGACCGATTGTCCGTAGGCGGAGGAAATGCCAGCGGAGAAACCTCCGTGGAGGCCGGAAAATATGTCGCCCGGAATGTTTATGTCGGAGCGCGACAGAATCTGTCGGGGGGAACCGAGGTGCAGGTCCAGGTCGACATCACCCGGCGCCTGAAGGCCCAGGCAACCCTGAGTACCGTCACAAATGCTACGGTTACCAAGGGTAATGCTGCCCAGGATAATGGCAGCAGTGTCGGCCTCAGTTACCAATTCGAATATTAAATAGCTGCCCCGCCAGCCTGCCGCATGGTGCGACGCTCCGCCTACGGATAAATTTCCGGGGTTGCGCGTTCAGCTTGGTTAAGGATGAGAGGTGGCCGGAAATGGCGCTGCGTTTGACGCCCGATATCATCGAGGGTGCATACGAATTTTTGCGTACCACGCCGCCTTTCCGCGGCTGGAACCTGCCGCATGCCGACGAGGTGACATTCGTGGTTTCGCGCCACAAGCTGCACGTAGGTTATCACCGCGGGTCGCGGCGCAAGATCTATTCGCACGAGATTGGAATTTCGCAAGCCTGCGTGGGGCACACCAACACACTGCTGCGCACCATGGCGCATGAGATGATCCACCAGCATCAGCAGCGCCAACGCACGGACACCCCGAACACCGAGCACAATGCGGAATTCATGCGCCTTGCGCGCGTCGTCTGCCGGCATCACGGCTGGGACGAAAAAGAATTCTAGACGCCGTTATCCGGCGCGACCCCCAACACCGTTTTGGCCGCGTGCGACAGCTGCACGACGTTGAACGGCTTTTGCAGGGTGCGAATGGAACGCTCGCGCACGAAAGCGGGGGGCGACTCCGTGGAATAGCCAGTCATGAACAGAACCTTGAGATCGGGACGGATCTCGAGCGCGCCTTCTGCGAGGCCGTAGCCGTTCAGCCGCGGCATCTTGATGTCGGAGATGAGAAGCTCGATCTCCGGATGACGCTGCAGTTCCTCCAGCGCGCTCACCCCGTCGCCGGCTTCGAACACGGTGAAGCCCTCGTCTTTCAGCGCTTCCACCGCAACGATGCGCAGCATCGCTTCGTCTTCGGCAATGAGAATGGCGCGCGCGGCGCGATCGTCCGAACTCATGACACGATGTCCTCGTCTTCGCCCGTGCGCGGAAGCAGGATCCTGATCGTTGTACCTTCGCCCGGTTCGCTTTCGATTCCAAGATAGCCGCCAGACTGGCGCACGAAACCGAATGCCGTGCTCAGTCCCAGTCCTGTGCCCTGCCCCAATGGTTTTGTGGTGAAGAACGGATCGATTGCCTGGCGGCGCGTTTCTTCATCCATGCCCGATCCGCTGTCCTGCACGACGAGCTCGACATAGTCGCCCTTGCCCTCGCCGTCGAGACCGGGCGGCGGCATTGCCTGCGCAAGATCACGCGTCGCAATTTCCAGCCGGCCGCCTTCGGGCATGGCATCGCGCGCATTTATGGCCAGATTGAGGATCACGTTTTCCATCTGGTTCACGTCGCACAAGGTCCGCCACTCTGACTTCAGCTGCAAGTCCACTTCCACATGCTCGCCGGCGGATTGGTGGATGAGTTCCGCCATGCCCTCGATCAGCGCGCTGAGATTGACGGGCTTGGGCGTGAGCGGCTGGCGGCGCGCGAAGGCAAGCAGGCGTTGGGTCAGATTGGCGGCGCGCCGCAAGCCCTCTTCCGCGGATTCGATATAGCGCGTCAGCGGCTTGGCTTCCTCGCCCAAACGCTTCTGCAGCAGTTGCAGATTGCCCATGGCGATCATCAAAAGATTGTTGAAGTCGTGCGCGATGCCGCCGGACAGCTGGCCGATCGCCTCCATCTTCTGGCTTTGACGCAACGCCTCCTCGGTCTTGTGGCGCTCTTCCATCTCCTGTTGCAGTTTCGCATTGAGCAGCGCCAGGTTTTCGGCGCGCAATTCCAACTCCGAGTTGGCGCGCGACAGAGCACGCTGCGACACGCTCAACACCACCAGCACCAGCGCACCCATCACCACCAGAAGCGCGATGCCGAGATACCGCGCGATGCGCCGCTGCGCCGGCTCTTCCGTTGCCCAGATGTAAACCGTGCCGATCCTGATGTTCTCCTGGGTGATGGGCACCGAAATGCCAAGAAGCCCCAGCGCAGAGAGATCGGAAACCTTGTCGAGCGAGTAGGGCAGCGGGCCGACGCGCGAGGTTTGCGCCATGAGCCGGCCGGCATGGTTGTAGACGGCGACCGCTTGCAGTTCCGGATTCACCTTCATTGCATCGACATACTCCTGCGCCGACTTGCGGTCATCGAACACAACTGCTGCGGTCTCGTTGGCGGCCAAAATGCTTGCCTGCTCCGTGAATGCCTTCACCTGCTGTGCGCGATAAATGCCCTCTTCATAAAGCGCGATCGCCACGCCGGAAAAAATCAGAAACGCCGCCGCGATCAGCGCGATCAGCACAGGTATCCGCCATTGCGCCGCGCTGTATGCCTTGCTCATGGCGCGGCCTTTCGCGGGATGGCCTTGCGCGCCAGGCCCAGAAGCTTGGAACTGATGGTCAGGCCGTCCCGCGCCGCTTCCGCGTCGTCGATATCGAAACGCACATGATTTTGCTCGATCACGAAACTCACCACGCCGTGGGCCGGCGCGCCGGAATCTGTGACGGTGAGCACAGGCCTGCCGTCGAAGGCATGTAGCGCCTCTGCCCCGATGCCACTGCCGTCGAAGTTGATGAAGGCGGCCTGGCATGTCGTATCGCCCGGCGCGGCATCGCGATGCACCACGATCGGATGGGAACCGACGCGCTGGTCGGCCACCGCCTTGTCGAGCGCGCCACCGAACGGGTCGTGCCCCACAATGCAAATCGTTACAGGGCTGTTCGGCGACGGAAACACCGATTGCGGCCACTCCACGAAGGGCAGCATCTTGTAGAGATATGCGCCCTTCACGGCGTACTCGACCGAATCGCTTGCATGTGCGTCCGAACAGGCGAGCGCGCCCGCGAGCACTGCGAACACCGCCAGTATGCGATTGCGGGAAGCCGCAAACAGCATGGTCAGAATTTCCACCGCGTGTTGACGAAGAAGCTGCGCGTCACGTCATTGCCCGGCTGGTATTCCTGATGATGGTCGTGCAGCAGGTTGTAACCCGACAGCGACAGTTCGATGTCGTCGGTCATCATCCATGCGAGCCGCGCGTTCATCTCGACATAAGCGGGCACGTGTGGGTCGGGCAGCTGACCGACATAACGGAAGTCCGCATCCAGGCTCAGCGAATCCGTGAGGTTCATCGACGAACGCAGCATCGCCTGATGATGTGGATCATTGCCCTGCTGCGAAAGTCCTAAAAGACCGCTAGCGCCCGGCTTGAATTTGAAAGTCTCGGCCTGGATGTTTGCGCCGGCCGACAGTTTCCACCAGTCGGACACCTCATAAGTCGCCCAGGCTTCCACGCCATAGACATGCCCCTTCATGCCGTTGCCCCAGCGCAGAGGCAGAAAGCCCGTCGTCTTGTCGACCTCGATGCTTTTCAGATCGTCATATTCATCGTCGAAAGCATTCACCGACAGCGACGCTGCATCGGAAAGCTGTGTGCGATAGCCCAGCTCATAGGCAGTGAGCTTTTCCGGCAGGAAGTCCGGCGCGCCTTTCAGGAACGGCGTAGCCCCAAGATTTTCCTCGACATGCGTGTCGAATGGCGTTGGCGAACGGACGGCATAGGACACCGCCGCCCACAAGGTGTTGTCGTCGTCGATGCGCCAGGTCGCGCGCGCATTCGGCATCGGCGTAATGCCCGAAAAGGGATCGTCTTCGAGTTTCAGACCCAGCGTCAGTGCGACATCGTCGGAAAGCGACATCTGATCCTGGATGAAAACATTGGTGAGATTGAGATCGCCCCTGTTCGGCACGAACAGCAGTGACGTCACCGGGCCGATCTGGTCGCGAATGCTGTAGTGGCTGACGCGCTGGCCTGCGCCGACCACGATGTTGTTCCAGCTCCCCAGCATGAAATTGTATTGCGCATCGATATTGTAGGTATCGACGGTGAAACCTGCGCTGCCGCCGGTCGTGGTACGCTGCACGTTGTCGTAATAGGCCAGAACCTGCAGCGAACTGCCGTCCTCGAAATTGTGCTGCCAATTGGCCGAGAGATTGCCGCCCGCAATCAGCCCATCCATGTCCGCGCCATTGTTCTCGCGACCGTCATAGACATCGCCCTGCACGGTCAGCGCATCGTTGCCGGGCGTCCAGTCCAGCCGGAAGCCGCCTTGCGGCTTGTACCAGCCCTGATGCTCGGAGGCGTCGAACGACTTTTCGCGGAACGTCTTGATGTAGGCGCGATAGGTGAGATCGTCGCTCAACCTGCCACCATATTGCAGGCTGGCGCTTGCATATTTGTTACCCATGCCCAATTGCAGAACCCCGCCCTGCGTGTCCGCCGATTTGCGCGTCACGATATTGATGACGCCATTGACGGCGTTCGCGCCCCACAAGGTCGCGCCCGGCCCGCTGATGACTTCGATGCGCTCGATGTCTTCGACCGGCACGTCCTGCATGTCCCAATACATGCCGGAGAACAGCGGGTTGTAGACGCTGCGCCCGTCGATCAACACGAGAAGCTTGTCGGAGAAGTTCTGCGCCTGGGAATTGCCGCTGAAGCCGCGCGCCGTGATGATATAGTTGCTGGGGCTGGTCTGCGCCACGAACAGGTTCGGGGCCAGCCGGAGCATTTCGGGGATCGTCATCGCCCCCGAGCGGACAATGTCGTCATGGCTGATGACGTAGATGGCCGCCGGTGCATCGCTGAGCGGCTGTGCCCGCTTGGACACGGAGGTGATCTCCACATCGCCAAGCTGCTCGATGGAAAGCTTGTTGATATCGGAGCTTGCTATGCGCTCGTCAGCCTGGGCATGCGCGCACAAGCATGCGCTGCCCAAAACCGCGAAAAGCACAGCGGAAGTCCCGCCCCCCTGCTTTTTCATATTCCGCCCCGAATGTGTATTTTTGTGCAACCAACGGCTGCAGCAAAACGCCCGGACGGCCAAAAGGTTCCCATCGCCTCGCAGGAAAATCCCATGGCTTTCCTGCCTTTGCGAACCGGGAGAAGATGAAGACCGTGACCTCCCCCGCTGCCTCGCCCCAACGCCCTGCTGCACCTGCTACCGGCCGCCGCGACCTGCGCGCGATCCGGTCATCATGGCCGGTTCTGGCGGCGGCCGGTGCCGGGCTGGCGATCGCCATCTTCGCGAGCTTCGCTAGCCATACCAGGTTCGTTGCAGCGCCACGGCCCGTGCCGGTTCGGATCGCGCAGAAGGCCGCCGCACCGCAGAAGCCGCAGGCGAAAAAAGTCGCGCCGCCGGCAAAGCCCACGGCTTTCGCGCTGGAGCAGCAGATGAGTTTCAGCGAATTGATGAACCGATGGAATCCCACCATCGCCGAAGCCGCCAGGCGCTTTGGCGTACCGCAGCCATGGATTCGCGCCGTCATTCAGGTGGAAAGCGGCGGGCGCACCATGCTGGGCGAAAACCAGCCGATCAAATCCAGCATGGGCGCGATGGGACTGATGCAGTTGATGCCGGACACCTACAACGACATGCGCGCGGAGTATGGACTCGGCAAGAACCCATACGATCCGCACGACAACATCATGGCGGGCACGGCGTACTTGCGTTTTCTGCGCGCGAAATACGGCTATCCGCAAATGTTCGCCGCTTACAATGACGGACCCGGAAATCTGGAAGCGCGCATGATGGGCCGCGGGCTGCTGCCGAACGAGACGCAGAACTATGTGGCCAGCATCACCAACGTTCTGGCGGGCGGCAAAGGCGGCAAAGGCTCGATGGTGAAACTTACGCGCCCGAACGGAACACCGGCGATGATCAACGCGGCGGCCGTCATATCCGTGCGCGCGGCATTTCCGGGCGAATACGCGCCCGGCGTGCAATCGGTGATCACCGTTGGTCGCCTGCATCAGGGTGTGCGCGAGAGCCTGGCGCAGGCCCGCGCCATCATCCGCGCCCATGGCGGCGGGATCTGATTTATTTGCTCAGACGCACCGCGATGTCGGCATCGCTGCCCTCGGCCGTCACGGAAATCTCGCCGTCTTCGTTGCGGATGAAGATATCCGTGGTCACGTCGCCGATGACGAGATTGCGAATGCGCAGCTCCTCGACGAATGCGGGAAGGTGCGGATTGCGGAAATGCACTTCCCGGCGGTCGAAATCGCAATGCAGGCCAAGGCAAGCTTCAAGAAAGGCATAAGGCGCCGCGCTGGCCCAGGCCTGCGGCATGCAGGCCACGGGATATAGCGTCGGTGCGCCCAGACGACGCCGCGCAAAACCGCAAAACAGTTCCGGCAGCCGCATCAGATCCAGATGCGACGAGGCTTCGAACATGCCGCGGAAGATCAGCGCCGCTTCCCGCCGGAAGCCGTAACGCCCCAGTCCCAGCGCGATGATCGCATTGTCGTGCGGCCACACCGAGCCGTTGTGATAGGAAATCGGATTGTAGCGCGCGGAATCCGTCGAAAGCGTGCGGATGCCCCAGCCCGTGAAGCTTTCGGGCATCAGCAGCTTGTTCGCCACGCGCTTTGCGCGCTCAGGGCTTGCAATGCCCGAAATCAGCACCTGTCCCGCATTGGACGAACAGACGAGACACTGCTTCTTTTCGCCGTCGAGCGCGAGTGCGTAGGTACCGAGTTCTTCCGACCAGAACTTGTCCTCGAATGCCTTGCGCAGATTCTCGGCCTGCTGCTCAAGGTCTTTGGCGCGCGCGTCGTGACCCAGCCGGCGCGCAACTTCCGCGATGCCGCGCTTGGCGGCGTAGACATAGCCCTGCACTTCGCACAGCGCGATCGGCCCCTGCGCCAGCGATCCGTCCGCGTGCATGATCGAGTCGCTGGAGTCTTTCCAGCCCTGGTTGACGAGACCGTCTTTGCCTTCGCGGAAATATTCCACGAAGCCGTCGCCGTCCTGGTCGCCATATTCGTCGATCCATGCGAGCGCCGCCTGGATGTGCGGCCATAGCGCATGCATGGTTTCAAGATCGCCCGTGCGCTCGAAATAGTAGGCGGCGAGCAGAACGAACAGCGGCGTGGAATCCGCGCTGCCGTAATAGCGGCCGAACGGCACTTCCTTCAGCGCCGCCATCTCGCTGCTGCGGATCTCATGCAGGATCTTCCCCGGCTGCGCATCCATCGCAGGATCGTTCTCGGTCGCCTGCGTGGCAGCCAGAAACCCCAGCACACCCTTCGCCAGAACCGGCGATGCCCAAAGCGTTTCCAGCGCGGTGATGATGCCGTCGCGTCCAAAAGGCGTGCTGAACCACGGCGTGCCGGCACAGGGGTAAGGCCCCTGCGGCGTCATGGTGGTCAGCATCTGCAGGTCGGATTTGCAGCGCTTGAACAGCCGCGTGACCTGCCGGTGCGAACAGACGATGCTGACGCCGCCTTCATGCGCCTTGCGCGCATCGCGCCGCGCCGCGCGATAAGGGATGGAATAGGAATCGTCGGGCATCGAATCCGACGTTCCGCAATGCATCGTGAGGATGATCGAGGTTTCCTCATCCGCTCCAAGCTCGAAGTCGTAATAGGCGGTGCCATTCTCAAGTTTCTGTGGAGGCGGATCAAAGCGCAGGCACATCGACCGTTTCTTGTCGTCGAGACCGGCATAGTTGTAGTGCACGCTGCATGCGTCCGGCTGGCGCGTCTCGATCGTGCCGCGTTTTGGCCGCTGGGCGCCGCGCACTTCGAAGATGTCCGCGAAATCGGTGCCCGTGCGGATTTGCAGGAGGCATTGCTGCGCCTGCGTGTTGAAATTGCGGATCGCGATGCGCTCATAGACGGTGTTGTGCCAGATGAAGCGCGAGCGGCGGATGTGCAGCGTCTCGCGTGGCAACACGATCCGGCTGTCCTGGTAGATGTCCGGATTGGAGAGATCGACGGTGAGAACCACGTTGTCGTCGTCGATCGCCGAGCTCAGCAGCAACGGCCTCTGGCCGAACAGCAGAAGTTCGAGCTGGGACAGATAGCGCATGTCGTTGTGGAAAATGCCGCCCGGCGTCAGCCCGGGATCGGTCACGTCGCCCATCTGATCGAACAATGCGAAGGTGTCGCCGTGCTTCAGCGTGCGCGGCCACAGCTCCTGGATGGAAGCCGTCGCCTGGATATAAAAGGACGGCGACTCGCCCGTGCTAACGCCGCCCGCGTGAACGTTCATTGCTGCGCCTCGTAACGAGCGTGCAGAGTATCAGGCCGCTTCCCGCGCCGGAACCGGATTGTCGGTCAATAGTGCGTTGTAAATATCCACATACTGCGCAGCCATCACGGTGGACGAGTAGCGCAGATCGAAGCATGCGCGCACCGCTTTGCGCGACAGAGTTCCAATGCAGTCGACCGCCGCGGCTGCTTCGTCCACGTTTTCCACGATGAAACCGCTACGCCCGTCCTCGATCACTTCGGGAACCGAGCCGCGATTGAACGCAACAACGGGCGTACCGCATGCCATGGATTCGATCATGACGAGCCCGAAAGGTTCGGGCCAATCGATCGGAAACAGGAGCGCGCGGGCGTTGCCGAGAAAGAGCTGCTTCTGCGCCTCGTTGATCTCACCGATAAATTCAACATGCGCGCTTTCGGCGATGCGCGGCGCCACCACCGTCTCGTAGTACTCCTTGTCCACGGCATCGACTTTCGCTGCGATCTTCAGCGGCATGCCGGCACGTTCCGCGATCTCGATGGCCGCGATCGGGTTCTTCTCCGGCGAAATGCGGCCAAGGAATGCCAGATATTCCTTCGGCTTCTCGATCATGTGGAACTGGTCGGACGGCAGGCCATGATAGACCGTGCCGCGCCAGTTCACCGGCGGCATCGGAAGGCGCTGGTTGTTGGAGATGGACACCAGCGGCGCTTTGTTGAACACCCGATAAAGCGGCTGGATTTCCGGCAGGTCGAGGCGGCCGTGCAGCGTCGTCAACGTGCGGTTCGCGATGTCGCGGAATACCGGAAACTGGAAGAAGTCGATATGGAAATGCAGCATGTCGAACTCTTGCGCGCGCGAGGCCACGCGTTCGAGCATGAGCAGATTGTACCAGACGGAGTTGTGCATCTGTCCGTCCAGGCGCAGCGCGCGCGGTACGACCGGATCCAGTTCGGCATTGGTGATGGAATCGCCGCTGGCGAACAGCGTGACGTCATGGCCCTGCCGGACGAGTTCTTCCGTCAGCCAGGACACGACGCGTTCGGTACCGCCGTAAAGCTTGGGCGGAACGCTTTCCACCAAAGGTGCGATCTGTGCGATTTTCATGTGCTGGGTGCGCCTGAGCCGTTGCGTCATACAACGGGCGCAATTCAGGCCGGTTCCGGCGCATTTGCGTGCGGCGCCGTACATTCGGCGTGAAAAATCCTTCAAGTTGAATGAAATAGCTAACCACCCGCGGTGCTGGACACGGCAACGCGAAAAGATGAAGCTATTGCCAAGTGCTGGGGCGCGATCGCGCCATAGGGATATGCCCGAATATGTGCGCGGTGGGCGCCACGGCCCTGAAAGGAATGGGGCTGTTGAGTTCGGTGTGGTTTTCGAAAGGCCAGGCGGCCGAAGGGGCCGATGGTGCGCGCGACACGCTCGATGCGCAGTTGGCCCAGCGCGTGCTCGAAGCCGCGCCGACCGTCATCTATGTTTACGACATCCAGTCCGGGCAAAGCAGCTTTCAGAACCGCCGCTTCAGCGAGCTTTTGGGACAACCTCCCGCGGCGCCGGGCGCCGATTGGAAGCACTTCGTTCATCCCGACGATGCGCTTCGGTTCGCCGAACATCGTGACAACCTGAAAGCGATCAAGCCCGGCGAGACATTGTTCTGGGAATTTCGCATGCGCGCGGCCGATGGCCAGTGGCGCTGGTTCCTGAGCCGCGACGTACTTCTGTCTGCCGATGCGGCCGGCGCGCCGCACCTGATTGTGGGCAACGCCACCGACATCACCGAGCAGAAGAAGGCCGAAGAACATAAAGACATCCTGTTCGGGGAAATGCGTCACCGGGCGAAGAACCTGGTGTCGCTGGTAGAAGCGATCGGGCGTCTGTCACGCCCGCGCAATCGCCCGGATGTCGACGATTTCATCACCGCCTATATGGAACGGCTGAAAGCGATCCTGCGCACCGGCGACATCGTTTTGTCGTCGGACGCGCGCACCGCCGATCTGCGCGCCGTCATCGAAACCGCAACCGCTCCGTTCCAGAGCGAGAATGGTCCTTCGCGCATTGCTTTAGAGGGTCCCGCTATTGCCTTGTCGGAGCGCACAGCCGGCAGTCTTGCGCTCGCGTTCCACGAGCTGGCGACCAACGCGATGAAGTATGGCGCGCTGTCGACGTCATCCGGCCTGGTGTCGGTGACATGGACACTGACGGACGGCGGCGGCACGGCGCAGCATTTCAAACTCACATGGAAGGAATTCGGTGGGCCCGCCGTAAGGCAACCGGACAGTGAAGGCTTCGGCGGCAAAGTCATCCGCCATGCCGTCGCGCACGAAACCAATGGAGCCATCGGGCTCGACTACGCGCCGGATGGCCTGTGCTGCACGATTGCGTTCGAGATCGGGACCGGCACGCCGGCCTAGTGGATCGACTGTCCGTCTTCGCTTTTTGCCGGGGGCGCCATCGCCGCATCTGCCAACACCGCTTGCGGTGCACGGATTGCCGGGCCCTGCGTCCCCGAATGTACCGGCAAGCGCAATGACAGCCGCGATTTTCCTTGCGGCGTTTTCTCCACCCAGTATTCGGCCTTAAGTTGCTCGGCCAGCGCGCCGAAGATGCGCAGCGGCGCAGGCCGGCCCTGATTCATGGCCGCCGTGTCGAAGATCCCGTCCTCGATCCACAACAGCAGATGATCGGCCCCGTCGCCGCCGAAGAATATTTCGACATTGCGCACCATGTCTTCTTTCTGCGGGGCGAACAGTTCGATGGTCAGCGCCTCCACGGCGAAGAAGGAAACCGGCGTCGCCATATCGGGCGGCAGGAGCCATTCTTCCGAATTGACGATGAGACGGTAGCGAACGCCGCTTTCCACCGCGCTAGTGCGCATCTGGTCGGCAAGCTCGGTGAACATGCGGCGCATGTCCACGATCGGCGTCGTGTCGTTCATCTCCATCAGCCGCTGGATCAGCGTCAGCGCGCCGAGCCGCGCCAGGATTTGCGCGAAGGCAAGCTGGCTCGCGCGATCGGAGATATTTTGCGAGTAGAGGCTGATGAGGCTCGCCACAATCTGCAGATTGTTCTTGATGCGGTGATGGATTTCACGCGCCATGGCGGACTTCTGCGCCAGCGCCGAACTCAGAGTCCTGTCCCGGTCGCGGATAGAACCCGCCATGTGTTTCATCTCGCGGCCGAGGATTTTGAACTCCTCCGGCGCGTCGTCCTCCAGCTCGTTGAGCTCCAGCGCGAAGTGGTTTTGCGCATAGGCCGCCGATACGCGCTTCAGATAAGTCGTCCAGCGGATCACGAAGCGCTCTGTGCCCAGCCACATGGCAACCGACGCCAGGATGACCATCAGGATTGGAAGCAGGACGTTGCCCAGAAGATAAAGACGCGTGACCCCGAATGGCATCGGCTCGGGCATTGCGAAGGCGATCAGGCGGCGGCTGCCGGGGATCTGCTCCGCCGTCCAGCGCCAGCGGCCATCCGCGCCGTCGGATTTGAAGGTGTGCTGCAGGTGATCCTGATAGGACCGCGAAACCGCCTGGTTAAAGCCCTGAGGCACGCTGCGGTTGGCGGCCAGCACCGTCCCGTCGCGATCCACGATCAGCATCAGCGCCGACGGCGGCAGCCTCCCGAAGGGCGCAGTCTGGCTGACCCAGCGAAGATCAAGTGAGGCGATAAGCGCACCGTCGAATTGCCCGGCGGCGTTTCGCACCGGCCGCAGATAGGGAAGCACTTTCTGCTGCGACGCGCCGCTATAGAGCACCGGCGGAATTCCCGCGGTCTTGCGCCCCGGCACGCGCTTCCACCATTCCAGTTTGGAATAGTCGGCAACGTCGAAGCGTCCGGTCGCCGAACAAACCGGCCGGCCGGCGGAATCGACATACGTCAGGTTGAGCACGTTCGGCAGGCCCAGAAGCGCGGTTTGCAGAAGGTCGCCGCAAGCCTGCACGCCGGCATGCAGTTCTTGCCGACCCGCGAGGCCGTTCAGCAGATGCGCGGTTCCCGTGAAGATGTTCTGCTCGTTATGCGTCGCATAGGTCGCCGTATTGCGCAGCAGATCATCGATCGCGACCTGGCGGGCGCGAACATGCATAATGCCCTGCGCAATGCTGGCGATCGCGAGTGGCGCAAGCGCCAGCACGACAATCAACATCAATTGCGAGCGAAGTGATTTCGCCGTCAGCACACGCCGGCGCCCCCCGGGTTGCGGCTGTTTTTATCCGTGAGCTTTTTCGGTAACCGATCTTCCGAACTTGAAAAATGCATCGGTAGGATCCTCCGGCTGCTCAGACCGGCTCGGTAATACGCCATCTTTACCTTCGACAAGGCTTTCGAGCCGCTTGCGCGCGCGCGATACGCGGCTCTTGATCGTTCCGACGGCGCATCCGCAAATCGCGGCCGCTTCGTCGTAACTGAATTCCCCCGCGGTCAGAATGAGCGCTTCCTTCTGTTCGAAGGGAAGCTGGTTGAACGCCCGCATCAGGTCCGACAGATCCAGCGACGCATGCTGCTCCGGCTCCATGCTGTCCGAATGGATGCCTTCGGTCGCCGCGTAGTTGGCGACCGTCTTGGCGCGGCGGTGGTTGGAATAAAATTCATTGCGCAGGATGACGAACAGCCAGGCCTTCAGATTGGTACCGGGGCGAAACTTGTCGCGCGCCTGCAGCGCCTTGGCGAGCGTTTCTTGCGCCAGATCGTCGGCGAGATCGCGCTTGCCGCATAGCGATCGGGCGAAGGCGCGCAGCACGGGCACCATCTCGACCAGGCCGTTGCGGAAATCGCGCTCTTCTTCCTTCGTCATCGGGCGCGGCGCTTCATGTTGCTCTTGAGCGGGAAGGGGCCGGTTCATGCGTCCGCATCCTTCTTGCCGTCGATCTTCTGCAGCAACGCCATGAACTCGTCCGGGACGGGTTCGGAAGCGACGGAATCGAAAAAGCGACGCAATCCCTGGGTTATCGCCTTTTGTTGCGCTCGATGGGTTTGGGGCTTGTGACCGCGCACACCTTGACCCGCTGCGGTCGCGTTGGGGTCGCCGGCAGTCACGACGCCACCTTCGCGGATTTTGTCGGCCATATCGTACTCCAGAACGGAATCATGCGTGTTATCAATCGGTTAGAGGTTACCATTCCTGTTGCCTCGCCCCGTCCGGGAGAATAACCCGATGGGGGGCTTTTTTGTTCCATCGAAGGAACTTTCTTTTTGCCTGCCGCGTTATGGCCCTATCGAGACACCTTGGATCAAAAGAAGGCCGCGCCTTATGAGCATGACCGCCACCCTCGGACCCCATCTTCCCTACCTCCGCCGCTACGCTCGGGCCTTAACCGGTTCCCAAGCCAGCGGAGATGCTTACGTCCGGGCCTCGCTAGAAGCGCTTCTGGAAGGGAACGTTGAACTGGCGAAAGATGTTCCCCCGCGCATTGCGCTCTACAAACTCTTTCACGTGCTTTGGTCGTCCTCCGGCAAATATGAGCCGGCCGCGCCATCTTCGAAGAGCGGCGTGGAAGGCCGGTTGCAATCGCTTCTGCCGACCAACCGCGAAGCCCTGCTGCTGACGGCGGTGGAAGGCTTCACCGTTCCAGAAGTCGCCAAGATTCTGGATTGGAGCGAGACGGAGGTCGAACAGGCGATTTCGGCGGCGCTGAAATCCATCGACCGCGATCTGGAATCGCGCGTGCTGATCATCGAGGACGAAACGATCATCGCGCTCGACATCGAGAACCTCGTCACCGAGATGGGCCACAAGGTCACCGGCATCGCCACGACGCGGGACGACGCCATCCGCATGGCGAAGGAGCAAAAACCGGACATCATCCTCACCGACATCCAGCTTGCCGACGGCAGCTCGGGCATCGATGCGGCGGTCGCGATCCTGAAGGATTTCGACATCCCGGTGATCTTCATCACCGCCTATCCGGAGCGCCTGCTCACGGGCGAACGTCCGGAGCCGACCTATCTCATCACCAAGCCGTTCAGCCGCGATACGGTTCGCGCAACGCTGGGTCAGGCGCTGTTCTTCCATCGCTCCATGGCGACGGCTTAACGGGCGTCATCAACGAAACGAAAAGGGCGGCCCGCGTGCCGCCCTTTTTTTGCGCCATTTGGTAATCGTGGGACGGACGTGCGAACCTTGATCCTGGCGGATCGGGGGCTTCGATGCGATATCTATGGCTTGCGATGGCGGTGCTGTGCGCAGCACTCACATCGGCGCATGCGCGCACGATCAAGACCGGTACGCTGACGCTGACATCCTGCAACGATGATTATGATGGCTATTGCGGCAGCATCCTGCGCCCGCTCGATCCGGCAAAACGCATCCCCGATACAATCCGTATCGGCTTCGAATTCTATCCGCACACCAACACTTCTGAGCCGCCGCTGGGCGCGATCATGGCGCAGGAAGGCGGGCCGGGTTATTCCACCACGGATTCGCGCGATGGCTATGTGCGCCTGTTCGCACCGCTGCGCGACCGCCGCGACATCCTGTTGATCGACAAACGCGGCACCGGCCGCTCCGGCGCTATCGACTGCCCTTCCCTGCAGCGCCGCCGCAATCTCGATACTGTGCGCGCCTGCGGCCGGAAGCTGGGCGAAAAGGCCTGGCTCTACAATTCCGGCTATGCGGCGGATGATGTTGCCGCTGTCCTGACCGCGCTTCACACCGGCGCGGTCGATTACTATGGCGACAGCTACGGCACATTCTTCGGCCAGGTGTTCGCCGTGCGCCATCCGGATCTGCTGCGCACCGTCGTGCTGGACAGTGCCTATCCCGCCATCGGTCAGGACGCGTTTTTCCAGACCGAGATCAAGAACGGACCCAGAGCCTTCGCCCTCGCCTGCGCGCGCTCGCCAAGCTGCGACGGCAAGCGGGCGACGGCGCGTTTCAACAGGCTGCTGAACGTACTCCGTGCCAAGCCCGTTACCGGCCTTGCGCCGGGATCGGATGGAAAGCCGCGAAAAGTCACCGCCAATCCCGGCGCGCTCTTCACCATCGCCGCCAATGCCGGCAACAGCTTCACGCCTTATCGCGATATCGATGCGGCGGCGCGCGCTTATCTGGATGCGGGCTATGCGACGCCGCTCCTGCGCCTTGTGGCGGAAGCCACCGGCGACGGATCGGCGACCGATGCGAACGAATTTTCCATCGGGCTCGAAACAGCGGTGATCTGCTCGGATTATGTTTCGCTCTACGACATGCGCGCCGAGGAAGCCACGCGCCGCAAGCAATATCGCGACAGCCTTGCGCAGGCGGAAGCACGCGATCCCGATATCTATGCGCCGTTCACGCTGAAGGACATGACAGACGCGCGCGACAACCCCGACGCGCTCGATTACTGCCAGACATGGCCCCGCGCGCCGCGCTGGGCAACTCCGGGCGTTCCGATACCGGTCCATGCGAAGTTTCCACGCGTTCCGGTGCTGGTGCTTTCCGGCGAGCTGGATACCGTAACCTCGCCCACCGAAGGCAAAAGAACCGCCGCACTGTTTCCGAATGCGGTCTTCGTCGAGACGCCGAATACGGTGCATGAAAGCGCCATCGGCAATGCGGGCTACAACGTGCCGCCCTATGGTGGCGATCTTGCGCAATGCGGCAGCGCCATCGTGCTGGCTTTCGTGCGATCGGGCGGAAAGACGATCGCCACCTCCTGCCTTTCGCATATCCGCCCCGTCAGAACTGTGCCGATCTTCGCCAGACAGTGGCAGCAAGTCGCCCCGGCGCAAGCGCAGGCCGGCAACCGCGCCGACGAGATGCGTCTGCGCCTTGCGTCTGCTGCTGCCGAAACGGTTGGCGATGCGGTCGCCCGCTATGGCGTGGCCACGAGCAATGCCGGCGGCGGATTGCAGGGCGGCCGCTTCACCGTCGCGCAAACCAGCACCGGCAATCGGCTGACCCTTACAAATCTGAAATGGACGGCCGATCTCGTGGTGAACGGAACGGTGGACTGGAATCAGATCACCGGACGCATCGTTGCGAAGGTTCGCGTCGATACGGAGGGGCATCGCGGCAGCCTCGATATTTCATGGAACGACCGGCAGACAAACGCCCGCGCCGCAATCGCAGGCGACATCGACGGCGAACGCGTTGTCGCCGCGCGCATCGCGCCCTGACGTACCGCCTGTCGCTTTTGTCATTTCCAATTCGTCACTGGCAGCGCCCAAACCGTGCGCGCATGCTTTGCGCCGTCGCGTTGGAGCGCGTGAAGAACATGCGTGTGTGGCTGATCATGGAAGGCGCCGCCGGGCTCGTGGCCGCGGTGGCTTCTTATCTCTGGGGCTATCTGGACGGGCGCGCCGAAATACGCGCGCGCTGGCATGCGATCATGGAAGAGCTTCGCGAAGCCGACTAGCTGTGCGGGCTGTAATGCTCCGTCGCCAGCAGCATTCCGAACGGGCGCATCGCCGGCACATGCATCGACACCGTGTGCAAAAGGATCAGCGCCGGGATCGCCGTGATCGCGGCGTACGCGCCCCACATCCACACCAGCGCCGCCACCACCAGAAAGATCGCGACCGGGCTCACCACGATCCGGCGCGACAGAAGCCAGGGCTGCACAAAATACGCTTCGATCGTATCGATGGAGAGCAGCAGTGCCGGCGGCAGCGCCATGTCCCAGATCGTATGGCCGTTTATCAGGCCATAGACCGCAGACGCGATGATCACCGTGGTTGGCCCGATGATCGGCACGAAGTTGAGAATGCCGTAGGCCACGCCCCACATAAGTCCATGCGGAATGCCCGCGAGGTTGAACGCGATCGCGGTGACCACGGTGAGGCCCACATTGATCATGGCCAGGGTGAAGAGATAGCCGGAGACGCGCGATTTCACGTCCCGGCAGATACGCGCCATCCGCAATCGCCCGGCAATGGTTCGCGGCAAAAGAATGAGCTGGCTGGTGTAGTGCCGCCGCGTGGACAGCAGGAAGATGGTGAGCACCGTCACATAGATGATTTTGGCGAGGATGCCGGGCGCGGTGCTGGCCAGCGCATAGAGAACACCGTTGCTTTCGACGACGGGCACGACCTTGCCGCCTTGCGCGGCTGCGGCACCATGTGAAATCTGCTGCGATGCGCTTTCCACTGCCTGCAACTGCTTGCGGATCGGGTTCAACTTCATTTCCACCGAATGCATGATTGTGGGACCGCGCTTGACGACGTCGGCGACGGACGGCGCAAATTTCAGTCCGGCAAAGACCAGAACCGAAACCGTCGCGACCACCACCAGGATGGCAGCCAGCCCGGCTGGCAGGCGCAGCTTCTCGAGCGCCGCGCTGGCCGGGGCCAGCACCAGCGCAAGGACGACCGCGACGGCCGTCGGTGCCAGAATGTCGGCTGCGGCAACGCCGATGGCGAGCATGGCGGCGGTGGCCAGAAGCACCATGCAGACCCGCATGACCTGCAGGTCGCGGCGCATGGAGAACGGCCCGCCCACATCCTCGAGGATCGAGGTCATGGCGGACAGGCGGTCGAGCGGGTTCATGGCGTAAGCCCGGACGCGCGCCCGAGGTCCTTTGAAAGGCTTCTATTTTGGGAGATTGAGAGGACACCCGATGCGGGGTGTCGAAGGGGCTGGGGCGTACCGGATCGGACGTCCTCTCGCCTTAACAATGTGTGACCCCCAAAAGCGTTCCAAAAAATTTTGCGGTCAGACCGGCGGGCGTCCACGAACGGCATTCGACACCCCCGCGACGATCAAAAGGATCACAAAAACAACGAGCAAGACCTTGGCGATGGTCGCCGCCAAGCCCGCCAGACCGAAGAAGCCCAGATAGGCTGCGAGCAATGCGAGAAGAAAAAATATCAGCGCCCAACCGAGCATCGCCGCGTTCCTTGTTCAATCGAAGGAACAACCGGCGAGACGGCGTAAAAGTTCCCGCCTGACGAAAGGTCAGTCGCGCCGGCGGCGCTTCTTGAGGAAGGCCTCCGCCAGACCGAGGGTCGCCGCGCCGAGGATGGCCGAGAGCGGGCTCGACCCGGAGGTCAGCAGCGAAATGAACGGGGACTCCCGCGGACGCCGCACCGAGAAGATCAGAAGCGCCGTGACCGGGCCGGCCAAGAGCAGGATGGCCGTGATCGCCGCCGCGCCGGCCACGCCCGCTATGTTCACAAACGCCTGATCGATCGCGAAAGCGGCGCAGACCACGCCGATGAAGATCAGCGATGCAAGAAACAAAAGCCCCAACAGAGCCGCGGCCACCTTCGCGATCATCGGTAGTTACCGGCGCAGCAGGATGACGCCGAGAAGTGCGCCGATGCCCATCGCCACGGCGCAAGCCATCAGCGGTTGTTCGCGCACGGTCTCGCGAAGCTGCTCGGCATTGTCGTTGGTCCACTCCTCGACCTGCGAGGTGAGCTGGTCGGCCATGTCTTCGGTGTTGCGCAGCATCTCGTTCAGGCGCGCGGTCGCGGCATCGCCAACGCCGCCGGCCAAGCCCTTCATGTCGGACTGCAGCGCTTCCAGATCGTCGCGCAGCGATTCCAGGCGGTCTTCAAGCGAGTTCGATTTCTTGCGCGCGGCCATGTCGTCATCCTTCGGAAATTCGTGGTGGACCCCTGGGAGGATAATGCCCGATGGAACCTTACGTTGCATAGGGCAGGAGGGGTTAAGAAACAACCAGAACCACGGCGCCCTTCCAGTTCTTGAGGGTGCAGGCCACCGTCTGCCCAAGGAATAGATGGTCGCCCACCCGGCGGCTGGCCCCGATCACGATCAGATTTGCACCCGCCCTTTTGGCCTCCTCCAGGATCGCCTCGTCAGGGGCGACATCCGTGTGCACCGCCGTGCCGATGCGATCATGGCCATAGCGCTTGGCCAGCTTGGCGGCATCATCCAGAACCGCTTTCTGGTTTCGCGCCTGTGCGTTCTTGTTGCCGCTCGTCTTGCGCTTGGCGCCGTTGCTCGCCGGACGTTCTCCGACATGCAGCGCGGTGACCGAGCTGTCCTTGGGAGAGGACAACGCGAAAGCGACCTCCGCGCCGTTGCGCGAAGCTTCGGTGCCGTTTACCGGCACGAGGATGTTGAACGGCGTCCCCGCGATAAGGCTTTCGTCCTCGCCGGCAACCACGAGCGCTATGGAGCCATCGAAATCCTTCACGGCCCTGTCCACCGCGGTGCTGAAGCCGCCATCTTTCTCGTGCATGCTCTCAAGGCCAAGGAAGAGTATGTCGTAACCCTTCTCGCCCTCTTCCTTCACCACGTGCTTTACAACGGTAGCCGTCTTGGCTTCGACGCGCGCGGACACGTCGACCTTTTCGGGCTTGTCTTCGCCCTGACTCTCCTTTGCCGCGCGGTGGCCCTCCTTGGCGCCTTCGGTGGCCACCTTCTTGAGCGGCGCCTCGGCGTTCTTTTCCTCTTCCTTCGTCGCCGGCTTGCGCTTTTCGAGTTGCACCACTGTCACCGGCATGCCGCGCTGACCGGCGATGAAGCCGGCAAGCTTCGTGGCCAGTTTTCCGCTCGCACTTTCATCGGCGGTCACAAGCAGGCGTTCGAACTGGCTGACGAAGCCCTTGGCATCGAGATCTTCCTTCGCCAGCCGCTCTTTTTCTTCCTTGCGCATGGGAAGCCGGCGCAAACCCCAGCGCAGCATGGGCGGCATGGCCATGGTGGTCACGATCGCCATGGTCACAATCATCGTGTAGAGGTTCTGCGTCAGAACGCCCATCGTCAGGCCGATGGACGCGATGATGACCTCCGTGCTCCCGCGCGCATTCATGCCGCATCCGAGCGCAACCGACTCCGCGAGCGACAATCGGCTGGCGACACCGCCAAGGAATGCGCCGGCGAATTTTCCGATGCTCGCGATGCCTACAAGGGCCAGCGTCAGCCATAGCAGCGTGGGGTCCTTCAGCACCGTAAGATCTGCCGACAATCCGGAAATGCCGAAGAACACAGGCATCATGAAGGCGGTGATGAAGCCGCGGATCTGGTCCTCGATGTGCTGCGACAGGATCGGCGACTCGCCCACCAGCACGCCAGCCACATAGGCGCCCAGAACCGTGTTCACGCCGATCGCCTGCGTCGCCAGCGCCATCAGCAGCATCACGATGAAGATCGCCGTGACCACCGCATATTCGCTCACGAAGGTGTCGTTCACCCATCGGATCAGCCAGAACACCGCGCGCCGCCCGATCGTGTAACTGAGCACCAGAAACAGCGCCGTTCCGAGCACGGTGAAGGACAGCGACTTGATATCCACGCCACCCGCCGCGGCGATGCCGACAGAGATGGCGATGATGATCCAGCCGATCGTGTCCTGCATGATAGCCGAGGCGATGATGATCTGGCCGATATTGCGGCGCATGAAATTCATCTCGCGCACCACCATCGCCACGATCTTGATCGACGAGATCGACAGCGCGGTGCCCAGGAACAGAGCGGCCACGAGCCGGCTGCCCTGCGTCTGCAAAACGGAATCGGGGATGAGGAAGGCAAGCCCGACGCCGCAGGCGAACGGCACCGCCACGCTGAACGCCGTCACCAATATCGCGGGCGTGCCGACTTTGCGCACCAGCTTGATATCGGTTTCCATGCCGGTGAGAAGCAGGAGCATCATCACGCCCATGTCGGAGATGCCCTTGAGCAGGTTCTTGATCTTGGGATCGCCCGGATAGATCAGGTCATGCGCGTGCGGCCACACCCAGCCGAACAGCGACGGCCCCAGGATCAATCCCGCCAGCAGATTGCCGATCACCGCCGGCTGGCCGAAGCGCTGCAGGATCTCGCCAAGCCCACGGCCGACGAAGAGAAGCAGCACAACCTGCGCTGCCAGGATCACCTCGTCGGTGCCGCCAAGGCCGTTGCCGCTGTCCGCGCCGCCGCCGGCGTGTTTCTGCGCCGCCGCCAATGCCGTAGAGGCAAGCAGGCAGAAGCCCGTGCCGAGCACAAGCGCCAGAGTGCTTTGTTTTTTCACCAATACCCCGAATGACAATAGCCGATCAGGCGCACAACGCCGGCCCGTTCCCCAAAGTTCCCTGAACCATATCGGCGCCCGAAACGTAAACAATGCGGGACTGTGAGGGAGTAATCATGCCATTTGTCGTCTCTTACCTCGTCGCCCTCGGGGCATTCGTTGCCATGGATGCGGTGTGGCTTCTGGCCACCAGCAAGCCGCTCTATCGCGCCACCCTGGGAGACATGCTGCTGCCGAACCTGAACGCCATACCGGCGGTGGTGTTCTATCTGATCTATCCCATCGGGCTTCTGGTGTTTGCGGTCGCGCCCTCGCTGCGCAGCGGCGCGCTTCTGCCGGCCGCCATCTATGGCGCACTCTTCGGCGTTCTCGCCTACGGGACCTACGATCTCACCAATTTCGCGACGCTCAAGAACTGGACTTTGCAGATCACCATCGCGGACATGGTGTGGGGCGCCTTCGCCTCGGCCACCGTATCGGTACTTGCGAGTTACATCGCGCGCCGTTTCGTCTAGCCCGGCGGCAGCGGAAAGAACGCGCTGGTGCGTGCGGCGTAGTCTTGCCACGTGCGCCCGCGCGTCTTTTCCATGTGCTCTTCCAACGGCGGCACGCCCGAGACGAACCGCAGCAGCACGAACATCACAGCGGGCGCGAGCAGCGACAGCCACGCCCACTTAAATTTGCCGAAGAACTCGATGGCGATCACGGGATAAGCGAGCCAGCCCAGCCACTCAAAGAAATAGTTCGGATGGCGCGACCAGCGCCACAAGCCCACATCGCAGATGCGGCCCTTGTTCCCCGGATCGCGCTGGAAGCTGCGAAGCTGCATGTCCGATGCTGCCTCGCCCGCGACGGAAACGATCATGATGGCGAGGCCCAGCACATCCTGCCAGCGCATCTGCACATCGGGATTGTGCGCGGCGAGATAGATGGCGAGCACCAGCGGAATGGAAACGATGGCCTGCTTCTCGGTCAGCCAGAACATCTTGCGCCGCGCATCGCTGCCATATTCCGCGCGGATTTGCGCGTAGCGCGGATCGTCTGCCGTTCGCAGGTTTCGCCGGACGATATGCACGCCGAGCCGCGCGCTCCAGACAAAGGCCAGAAGCGCCACCAGCAGATTGCGATGCGGCGGCGCGAAATCCGCCGGCGTCATTGCAGCCACGACACCGACGATCCCCACGCCGAAAGTCCAGAAAACGTCGATCCAGCCGGCGTGCCCGGTGCGATCCTGCACGAACCACGCGACCGCCATGATTGCGAAAAGGCCCAGCGCCATGGCGATGAGCGCCGCCAGCAGTTCCATGCCCGTCATGCGCGCCTCCGTCCAAAGGATTACGCCGATCAAGGTGTGACGGATCACCACTCGACCGGGTTGCGGCAGCCCCTAAGATAGCGCCCGCGCGAACAGGAGAGCAGCATGAAACTCGCGACTTTCAACGTGAACGGCGGCGCGGACGAGCTGGGCGTCATGGATGGCGAGCGTGTCATCTCGCTCACCCGCGCGGCCCCGATGCTACTGCAGACCATGGCGGGCCTGATCGCGAAATGGGACATGCTGCAGCGCGACGTGCAGCAGATCGCGCGCGAGGCGATGTATGCGCATGACATGCGAGGCGTTCATTTCCGCGCGCCGGTGCCGCGCCCCGGCAAGATCATGGCCATCGGCCTCAACTATGCCGATCACATCAAGGAGACGGGCGCGGAGACGCCCAAGGACCAGACATGGTTCTGCAAGCAGCCGACGGCGGTGAACGGGCCGTTCGATCCCATCCAGATTCCGAAGGTCTCGCACATGGTGGACTGGGAGGCGGAGCTTGTCGTCGTCATCGGCAAGGGCGGGCGCCACATCCCGCGCGACGCCGCGCGCAATCACGTGTTCGGCTATGCCTGCGGAAACGATGTGAGCGTGCGCGACTGGCAGAAGCGCACGGCGCAATGGATCATCGGCAAGGGCTTCGACACCCATGCGCCCTTCGGGCCTTGGATCACGACATCGGATGAGGTTGGCGATCCGCATACGCTCGATATCAAATGCATCGTGAACGGCGAGACGCGGCAAAGCTCCAACACCTGCAACCTTGTCTTCAAGGTCGAGGACCAGATCGCGCTGCTTTCGCAGGCGATGACGCTGGAGCCGGGGGACATCATCTACACCGGCACGCCCGGCGGCGTGGGCATGGCGATGAACCCGCAAGTCTGGCTGAAACCCGGCGACACATGCCGCGTGGAAATCGAAAAACTCGGCGCCATCGAAGCGGTGTGCGAGGCGGAAAAGTAGCGTTCGGGGATCTCCCGCCAAAATATTTTCGGATTTTTCTTCTGTGAAACGGGATCAGGCGCAGGTTTTTTCGGACATTCTGCTGGCGCGTCAGGCACTTAGAACAATTTCCTTCGTGCAGGACAATTAGCTTGACAGCGCAACGGTACCCCCGTACATTCTTTCCAACTCTCGAACTGTGCCCACACCGTAGCCGTCGCTAAAAAGCGGCGGTTTTTCTGTGTTTTGCGGCTTTCAAAAGTCGCACGCGGAGGTGCGGAGCCGCGGAGAAGAGAAAAAAGAATCCCGGCGCGCTTTGCGCGCCAATTCATCTCAAAACACGCAAGGCGTCAGCCGTGGAGAAGAACTCCGCGGCTCCGCGTGCAAACCCCGAAGGACCACCCATGCCCAATCGCTAACTTCCCCTCACCCTGATCGCTTTCGGCCTGCTTGCTGGCGCGCTCCGCTGCTGACGCATGCGACCGCCGGATAGGCTGGAAGACCGATCATAGCCCCGTCCCGCTCGCGCACTCTGGATGTAAGCCGCAGCCTGGACGGGTGGCGCCGCATATCGCGCCCGGTGTTGAGGGAAACACCCAACCAGCCCAGTGCCCCCACGATGCTCAATCAGAGACGTGCGATGCGGCGCGGGCAAAGAAAAACGGCGGGACGTCGCCGTCCCGCCGCTTCTGCTTCAAAAAACTGCCAACCTTAGCTGCCCTTCAACACGGCCGTCGCCTTGTCGAGCTGCGCGCTATAGGCGTTGAGCGCATCCGCCGTCAGCGAGATGTATTTCGTGGCGTCGTCGAAACGCTCATCCTCGATCGCTTCGCGGATTCCCGGAAGCGTCTTTGCGCCATAGCCGGTGTAACGGCCCGGCGCGTAGATGAGGTTCTTGAACCACGGACGGCCCGGCAAACCAACATTGTCCGGGGCCAGAGTCTGGTCGAGCGGTTGCACCGCAGCCCAGAGTTTTGCGCGCGCATCCGGCGACAGCTTCGCGCCATTCGCGGCGAAGGCTTCGTCATAGGCCTTCGCGCTCTTGTCGAGCTGCTTCACCGCCTTGTCCATCGGTCCGAAGTCGAACTTCGGCACGGGCTTCAACGCTTCAGGCATGCCGTTGGTTTTCGTGGGATCGTAGACATCCTCGAACACCTTGTCGGTCATCGCCTTGGCCTGGACCTCGGCAGCTTCGCGGCGACTGTCGGCAAGCTTCTTCACTTCGCCCAGATACATCGACACCGTGCTGGCGAAATCCTCCGCCTGCACCACCGGCAACTCGGTATCCGCCAGGTCGATCACCATGTGGCCCACGGTCTTGGCGAGCAGCGTGTCGTACACGAAGCCCGGATCGTCGAAGCGGCTGTGGTGCTCATAGGTGTCGTAGCGCGAGTGATAATCGCCGCCGCCGCCATCGCCCTCCCCGCCATAGCCCATGTTCACCGCCGGCAGGCCAAGATGCTCGATATAGGCCGAATAGTCAGAGCCCGAACCAAGAGCGCCAAGCTGGTAGTCCTTGGTGGGATCGGCATCGATCTTGGCGGCGGCCTTGATCTCTTCGCGCGCCGAAGGGCTCATCGCCTGCGCACGCACCGCCGCGCGGCTGCGCTGCGAAACCGAAACATGCGCCTCGGGATCCTCGATGCCGTCGGTCACCGTGTTGATGAAGTGCTGCAGGTCGTGGCTGCCTTCCGCGTAGAAGAAGCCGCGGCCGTTGCCGTCCGTGTTCAGATAGACGATCGCCTTCTGCTTCAGTTCGGCGGCATGCTCTTCGGCCCATTCCGTCGAACCGAGAAGGCCCGGCTCTTCGCCGTCCCAGCTCAGATAGACGATGGTGCGCTTCGGCTTCCAGCCTGTCTTGGCCAGTTCGCCCATCGACTTGGCCTCGGCAAGCAACGCCACCTGGCCCGACAAGGGATCGGATGCGCCATAGACCCAGCCGTCGCGATGGTTGCCGCGAACCACCCACTGATCGGGATATTCGCTGCCCTGCATCTTGGCGACCACGTCGTAAACCGGCTTCAGGCTCCAGTCGGACTTCACCGCCAGATGCAGTTTCTGATCGCTGGGGCCGACGCGATAGGTGATCGGCAGCGCGCCGCGCCAATTGCCCGGCACCACGCGGCCGGTCATCGCCTTCAGCAGAACCGTCGCATCGGCATAGGAAATCGGCAGCGCCGGAATCTTGAGGATCGTCTTGGCCTCTTCGCGCGTCAGGCGCTTGGCATCGGCGGTGGCGCCCACGCCCGGCGTCAGCGGATCGCCCGGATAGATCGTCATGTCCTGCACAGAGCCGCGCTGGATGCCCTGCGGCGGGCGCGCCGGCCCGTCCGGATAGGCCGCGCCGGTGGCGTAACCGTCATCGGCGGGATCGGAGTAGATGATGCAGCCGACCGCGCCGTGCTGCTGCGCCAGAAGCGGCTTCAATCCGCGCCAGCCCGCGCCGTAGCGCGCGATGACGATCTTGCCCTTTACGCTGACGCCCATGCGCTCCAGCGCCTTGTAGTCGTCCTGCATGCCGTAGTTCACATAGACCATCGGCGCGGTGACATCGCCGTCGCCCTGATAGGCGAGATAAGCGGGCAGCGCATATTCCTTGGCGCGCGCGGTGGTGTCGCCGGGAACGGCCTTCTCCTGCAGCGTCGCCTTGAACGGCTTCTTGCCGCCGACAAGTTCGACGGTTTCGCTGATCGGCGTGGGATAGAGAACCTGGAAGGTCTCGATATGCGCATCCCAGCCCCAATCCTTGAACTGCTGCAGCACCCATTCGGCATTCTGCTTGTCGTGGGGCGAACCGACGTGATTGGGTTCTGATGCCATCAGCTTCATCCAGCCATCCAGATCCTTCGGATTGAGGTTGGCGTCGAAGCTCTTGATGAGCGTGGACTGGTCGGCCGGCGCCGGCATGTCGGCGGCATAGGCGGTCACGCCCAGTGCGGCAGCGCAGCAGGCGGCTAACAATGCAATACGGATCATGTTTGTGAATTCCCCTACGAGCAGAATGAAAACGCTCCGGGGACTGATCGTATCGGACGGAGGGGGCGAATAAACCCCAAAATCGCGGCAAGAGCGCGCACCGGCGTGTGCACTGCGGCATGGCTCGCAGATCGTGTGGGTTCTAAGCGGCGGCGGCCAGTGGCGCGCGCAAGCCCAATGCTGAGATTTCGCCTTCCATCTGGCAGCCTTCGAACTGTTCTTCCCGGCCGATGGCGTCGGAGAAATCGGTGATCCGCGTCTGTCCGTTGATGAGCGGCAATCCGCGCATATCAGCCTTGCTGAAACGTGCATGCGAAATGTTCGCGCCCCGGAAGGATGCGCCGCGCAAATCCGCGCCGGAGAAATCGCAATCGCGCAGATCCGCGCCGTCGAATTTGGCGCCCTGCAACTGGCAACCGGCGAAATTGAGGCCGATGGCGATCGTGTTCTGCGCGGACAGCCCGCTCAGGGGACGACCGACGACGAATTTCTGCATCAGGCGGATGTCTTCGCCGTCAAGCACGCAGTGCTTGCCGTCCTTGCCGTCGCTGACGATCCATTGCTGATGGGCATCGAGCTTGCCGCGCATCTCGTCGAAGCGCTTGATTGTTTCGGGCGTGGGATCGGTGACGCAGCTCTTCAGGTCGTCCGCCGAGATGTTGAGATCCTTGACGTTGACGCCCGTGAGCACGGCGCCCTTGAAGCAGGCATCCTTCAACTTCGAGCCGCGAAAATCCGCGCCTTGCAACAGGGCGCCCGCAAAATTGGCGCCGTCCAGCTTCGCATTGCCGAAGGATGCCTTCTTGAGCGAGCAGTTGGAGAAGTCCACGCCCTGCGGCCCGTCGGCATTGCGGTCCAATATCGCCACGCCGTCTTCGGACATGTACATCATCATCGCCGCGCGCAGATCGGCGTTGTCGAGCTTGGCATAAGTCAGGTTCGCGCCTTTCAGCGACGCGCCGCGCATGTCGGCATAGACGAGATTGGTGTTGCGCAAATCCGCGCGCTGCAGATCGGTGCAGTAAAAGCTCGCGTTCTGGAAGTTCGAGCCGCTGAGATCGCAATCCATCAGCGACGACCCTGCGAAGTCGATGTCGCGCAGGTTGCGCTTTGAAAGCGTCAACGCGCTGAGATCGGCCATCCCCAGTTGCGCACGTTTGCCGCCGCGCGACGTGACGAAACGCTCATGCGCGTCCAGCACGGCGTTCAATTCGGCCTGCGTCCGCGCGGTGCGCTGGCCGCCGTAAAGATTTTTGAGCATCCCCCCGCCCTCCCGGCGGACACCACGAGGGAACTTTGCAATGAAAAGACCTAATCCGGACTTAATGGCAAAGCCACAGGCGTTAAGGATCGGCAGCGCAAAATGCCCGGCAAATGGACGGAATGCTGCAGCAAATACTGGTCGCGATTCAGACAGCGTTCAGCAATTCCGCCGCGAAGCCGGACAAGGTGTCGTCGCGAGCGCCCATCACAACGATGCGATCGCCGGGCCGGGCCATGGCGACAAGCTTGTCGCCGCACTGCCCGCGATCCGCGAAGGCATAGGCCTCGCGCCCCGCCGCCACGACGCCGGCGATGATCGCGTCGCTCGACACGCTCCGGTCCGTCGTCCCGCCGTAATAGACCGGCTCCGGCATGGTGAGCACGTCTTCCTTCGCCAGATGGTCGGCGAAACAGCGGATGAACTCGTTCTTCATAAGGCGCAGCGGCCCGAAACCCTGCGGTTGAAACATGATGAGAAGCCGGCCAGGAAAATCATGCAGGGTCGCCAATGTGGCGGTGATCTTGTCCGGGTTGTGCGCGAAATCGTCGATCACGGTGACGCCCTTCGCCGTGCCCACCGTTTCCAGCCTGCGCCGCACGCCGCCGAATTTTGCGAGGGCTTCGACGGCTTCACCGATGTCAATGCCGATGGCCTTCACAGCCGCCAGCGCCGCCAATGCGTTCGACACATTATGCCGACCGGGCACCTGCAAACGCGCCGGATAGCGCGCGCCAGACGCCACAACCGTGAAAGCGATACCATCGGGTTGCGGCGCGATGTCCTGCGCCAGCAGATCGGCACGCCCGTCTTCCAGGCTGTAGGTAATGCAGCGATCCTTCCGGCGTTCGGCCAACGCGGCAGTCTCATCATTGTCGAGATTGAGGACCGTGGTCTTCGCCTTGCCGGTGAAATCGGCAAACAACCGCCGAAGCTCGTCCATCGACTTGTGATCGAGCGAGATGTTGTTCACCACCGCGACATGCGGCGTGTAACGCGCGATGGAGCCGTCGCTCTCGTCCACTTCGCTGACGAAGATGTCGCTCTTGCCCACCAGCGCGCTGGTGAAGGCGCGGTCCGGCGTCGCGAAATTCTTCATCACCGCGCCGTTCATCACGGTGGGATCGCGGCCCAGCGCATAAAGGATCCATCCGATCATGCCGGTGGTTGTGGATTTTCCGCTGGTGCCCGCCACGCCGATGCTTTGCGCGGATGCGTTGAAAAGCTCCGCCAGCAATTGGGCGCGCAGCATGATCGCCGCGCCCACGGACTTGGCTTTGGCAATGTCGGGTATGGTGTCTTCGACGGCCGCCGAAGCGACCACGGCGGTCTTCGGATCGGTCACACCCGAACCGTCCTGCGGATAAAGCCGGATGCCCTGCTGGCGCAGGAAATCGAACTTCTCCGGTGTGCGGCCCTGGTCGCGTGCCCGATCGGAGCCGGAGACCTCGGCGCCGCGACCGCGCAGGATCAGGGCCAGCGGAAGCATGCCGCTGCCGCCGATGCCGCAAAGGAAATAAGGCCTGTCGAGAGTCATCGCCGGAAGCTATAAGCGGGTCGGGGCGGTGACAAGCGACGGCGAAGGCATGCGCGGAAGGAAATTTCGGATCGGCGTCATGGCGCCCGCATCGCGGCTGGACCCGGATGTGCCTGACAAGATTCTGGCGGTCGCGCGCGCACTCTTCGGCGAAGGCGACGATGCGCCGGAAATCGTCTTTCATCCGCAGTGCTTCCTGTCTTGGGGGCATTTCGCCGGCGAAGACGAGGCGCGGGCGCAAGCCTTTCTCGACATCGCCAATGACGAGGCCTTCGATGCGCTGTGGTTCGCCCGCGGCGGCTATGGCTCCAACAGGATCGCCGCGCGCGTCTTGCCAGCGCTGAAACCGGCGGCACGCAACAAAACCTATCTCGGTTACAGCGATACGGGCTTTCTGCTCGCGGGGCTCTACAAGGCGGGGTTCGCGCATGTGGCGCACGGGCCGGTGGCAGCCGATATCAATCGCAATACAGATCACGGCGCGCAGAGGGGTGAGGAAGCGGCGTCCCGCGCGCTTCGCTACCTGATTGCACGCGAGCGCCAGACGCTGGAGCCATCGATATCGAGCGCAATTCCTTCGGCCGCGTTCAATATCGCCATCCTGAACAACATGATCGGCACAGACTTGCTGCCAGACCTATCGGGTCACGTGCTGATGCTCGAGGAGGTTTCCGAATATTTGTACGCGATTGACCGCATGATGTTTCACATTACGTCTCATATCCCGCTGCGCGAGATCGCGGGTATCCGGCTGGGTCGGTGCAGCGCGATTCCTGCCAACGATCCGCCCTTTGGCCAAACCGAAGAGGAGATCGCGCAACATTGGTGCCGCTTGTCCGGTATCGCTTATCTTGGTCGCGCAGACATCGGCCATGACGTGGCCAACAAGATCGTGCCATTCGGGCGATTGCCCCAGCTGTGATCGTCTGCACTTCTTATAGCCACTGAATTCTCGTATACGGAATTAACGATAAGGGCTGCTCCGCGCGCATTGGAATTGCGATCCATTCGCGGGTGAATGTCTTGACTGGAGGCGCGAGGGAATGGAGCCGGTTCTGCTGGCAATGCTGATCTTCGAGATCAAGCATTTCCTGTGCGATTTCGTTCTGCAAACAACCTATCAGGTGCGAAATAAGGGCCAGTACCTACATGCCGGCGGCATCATCCATGCCGGATTGCACATGCTGGGATCACTCCCCGCCTTGCTGGTGCTAACGCTCTCGCCTGCTGTTGTGATCGTGCTCCTGATAGCCGAGTTTGTGATCCACTATCACACGGACTGGGCGAAGGTGCAGATCGACCGCGCACTTCGGCTCAATGATACCAATGCGCTCTATTGGACGATCTTCGGATCGGATCAGCTTGTGCACCAACTGACTTACATTGGAATGGCTTACGGCGCTCTGCACCTGGCGCTCTGAACGCCCGTCAATCCGCCTGTTTGCCGCCTGTCATGCGCGTAAAGAATGTCCGCATCCGCGTCAGGATATCGAGTTCGACGGCTTTCTTGTCGACCTTGCGATTGGCAAGCGCGTCGATTTCGAGCTGACGTTGCGCCAGCACCCGGCTGAATCGCTCGAACAGTTCGGGGTTCTTCTTCAACATGCCATCGATGGTTTCGCGCGTGATCTCAAGCGCGCGTAAGCGCGTCAGGGCGATAACCGTCGCGGTGCGCGGCGCACCGGTCATCAGAGACATTTCCCCGACGACATCGCCGGCGGCACTGATCGCGACTTCCTGCTGCTGGCCGGCCGGCGTGTTGATGGCGATGCTGATGGCGCCTTCCATGATGATGAACATAGAGATTGCCGCATCGCCCTGCCGCATAAGCGTGCTGCCCTTCTTGAGCTCCAGTGGCTTGCAATGTGCCGCCAGTTCCTCGCGCTCCGCTTCGCTGAGCGCATTTTTGAAGAGGCTCGCATCGGAAATGACCTGATGGATTTCGTCGGCCCCAAACCGGTCGGCCACGTCCGGCGGCTGGGTAAGCTCGACCTGCGTGACAGGGGTCGGCAGGTCGTTTTGCAGAACGACATCCTGCAACGCGCGCAACACCAGCGACTGCGCCGTGGCGGGGCTCATCTGATTGGGGAAAAACCAGAAACGCACTTTATAGATAGCGGCGTCATCTGTGAACTTCGACAGCAGCACTTCCGGTTCGGGATTGCGCGCCATGCCCATGTGCCGCACGGATTTAAATGTTTCCCCGAGGAATAGATCGATCACCCGGCCCGCCGGAAGGCGATTGTCGACGGCGATTTCCACGCTGAGCCGCTTGGCGCCGATTGGATGGCTGTGGTTGAGAACGACGTTGGCGGTGAAGAGATGGTTGGGCACGCTGGCGCGCGTTCCGTCTTCCAGCGTGACATAGGTGGAGTGCCAGCTCGATCCGCTGATGCAGCCATAGATGGGTTCCGGCATCTGGTCGGAGAACACGGTGACCCAGTCGCCGATGGAGTAAGACCCCTCCATGTTGACGGCCATGCCGGACACGATGTCCTGGATATCCGGCTGCAACGCAACGCCGATGCCTGCGGCAATGGCGATGCTGCCCGCCGCAATTCCCGCCAGTGAAAGCCCTTCCTGCAGCCACAGCGCGAAGGTGACGGCAATGGCGACGAGGAATACGGTAAGCACGTCTTGAACGAGCTTGGGCGTTTCCCGATTACGCCGCTTCTTGAGATGTCCTTCCCAATAGAAGTGGCGGATCACCCGGTCGATGACGAACGCCATCGCGACGATAAAGGCAGACGTAATCAGCCGGTCTACATTGCCTTCATGGCCGGGCGCGTAGTGCGTGATGAGCGGCCCGCCGAACAGGCGCGTCAGCAATAAAACGAGAGCGACGAAGAACGCCCAGATCATCATTTCTCCGTCATGTGAATCTCGACCCCCTCGAGGCCCTGCGCGAGCCGCTCAGCATGCCATCTTATACAGGAATCGTCGGGCGCTTCGGCAACCAGCCCGGCAAATAAATCCTTGGCTTCGGGAGCGTGGCTGGCCGCCTTCTGGAACGCGGCACGGTAGCGGGGCGCCAGCTCCTCTTTCCGGCTCCCCGGATGCAGCGGCTCAAAGACCATGGTGGGCACGGTCTTGCCCTTCAGGACCACCGAAGCGATCTCGCGGAATTCGATGGTCTTGCAAAGGTCGCGGGTTTCCCCCGCAACGCAGATATGTGTTCCGAACTGCTTGTTCAGTCCTTCGAGCCGCGAGGCCGCATTCACCGCGTCGCCTTGCGCGGTGTAGCTGAGGCGGGTCTTGGAGCCGAAATTGCCGACGGCTGCCGGACCGGTAAGTACGCCGATGCGGGTAATGCCGAAATCCTGGCCGCGCGCCACGCACTTTTGGCGAAATCCTTCGGAGAACGTGTCCATGTCGAGCGCACAGCGCACGGCACGCTCGGCATGGTCGGGAATGTCGTAAACGGGAACGTTGAAGATCGCGAACACGGCATCGCCGATGAACTTGTCCACCATGCCGTCGTGCTTCTGGACCACCTGGGTCATGCCTTCGAGATATTCGTTGATCAGTTCGGCAAGCTCTTTTGATTCCATCTTTTCGGAGAAGGTCGTGAAGTTCGCGATGTCGGTGAAGAGATAGGTCATCACCCGGCGTTCAGCTTCCAGCGATGCGCGCTCTGGATGGGCAACAAGAAAATCGACGACCTTGGGCGACAGGTATCGGGAGAACATGCCCTGGATTTCGAGGCGCTGCCGCCGGGCCTGCAAGCCGGTCAGCGAGTCCATCGCGATAAAACTGAGCACGCAGGCCAGCGAAGGCGCCAGCAGATCGAGCACAAGATCGCTGTAGTAATAGATATACAGCCCGGCCACGCAGTATGCAGCGACAATGGCGGCGATCACGAAAAGCCGCGGCGCCAGATGAAAATTCAGAATGCCGAGAAGCGCGCCGAAGGCCGCGAGCACAAGTGCCACCGCGAGATTGGTCTTCCATCCGGCGAAGGGCGATACCGCGCCATCCAGCAGCGTGGATATGCCATAGGCATGCGCGAACACGCCCGGCATAACGCCATCGTTCGATATGGTCGCCAGTGGCGTACGATGGCGATCAACCAGCGTGAGATCGGACCCGACAAGAATGATACGGTCGCCGAATTGCGCAGGCCCAACCAGCTTGAAAAGCGCGGGGGCATATTGGTTCACGGTCCACGCGCCGGTCTCGAAATAGTCGTAAGTCTGCCCCTTCGGCGGCTTTCGCCAGACGATGGTCTCCGTCGTGTTGGCCGTCTTCGTGCCGGCCTTCTCCGCCAGCGCGCGTTCGAAGCTAAGGAGATAGCGGCCGTCGGCCACCTTCATGCCGGGATGTATGGTGCGGACGATGCCGTAGGAATCCTTCGGCAAATCCGGCGTCGCGCGATCTTTTTCCGGAACGAAGGATCGCAGATAGGCAAGCTGCTTCGGCGTGACGTTGCCCGGCTCCTCCGTATAGGCAATCACCAGCGGCGTTTTGATCGTTCGGATGACGCGCTCCAGAGCGGCGTCCTTTGCCGGCTCGGTGGGCTGGTCGAACAGGATGTCGATACCGATGACCTTGGGATGCGATTCATCCAGCCGGGTCAGAAGTTCGGCCAGCATGCCGCGGTCGATCGGCGAACGGTATGGAAGATGACGAAGCGTGTCTTCGTCGATGCTGACGATGCGCACCCGGTCGTCGCTTGGTTGTTCATGCGCCGCGAACGCGAACTCGATATCCTTGATGAAGTTGTCGGCGTTGGTCAGCGGCTGAATTTTGTCGACGGTCAGAACAGAAAGTGTCGCCGCGATGAAGGCGACAATAGCGAGCGTCAGGATCGAACTGAAATGGCGGCCGCGAACAAGATCGCGCGCGCGCCGAACCCATGCGCCAGCTGTCATCTGGATGCGCGCAACAACGCTTCCGCCTGTGGAGCGCACCCCTTTTGCAGCATCCAGGCCGCTCGCATCTGGTCTGTGGAGAGAGCGGCCGGAACAGTGTTGATTGCGATCGCCGTTTCATTGCCGCTCACCGACACGAAATAGCTCGCGTCGCCATGCACGCCCATGTCGGGCTTGACGGTCAATTCGGTGTCGCCGCGTGGCCAGGTCGTTTGCGCTTTCCAGCTGCGATCGGCCGGCATGATCACGACGTCCGCGGCCTTATCGGAGGCAGGACGCCAGAACACCGGCTGGCGACCTTCGAGCAAGCATTCGCTTCCGGGATGCACGGCGTCCAGCAGCCAGGGCTTGGGCAAATCGACTTTACCCGCCGCACGCGTGGTTCCGATTTCGCCGAGCCGGCCATTGCCATTTGACGACAGCGCGCTGAATGCCGCGGCAAGTTGAACGCCCTGCGACGCGATCGGCGCCTTTTCATACGGGCCATCGAGCTTGATCGTTTGCCCGCTGTCAGACACCAGCGTGAGATGCTGACCCTGCTTAAGGACAAGCGGCTTTGTAGGATCGACGATCGCACCAACCTTTAAATTCACGCCGCGTGCTTCCACCACGACGTACTGTGCAGCCTGCGCAATGCCGGCAAGCGAAATCGAAAGAATGGCCGCGATCAGGAATGCGCGCGTTTTCATGGCTGCCCCGCCTTGGTCAATTGTGCGCTGCGCTCGACGCCGGCTGACAGCGTCTGGCCGTCACCAATTACGGTGAAGGCAGCCCAGTTGAAAGGATGGGCCGTCGAACTTTGCGCGATAAGCGATAGCTGGGATTGGCGAAGCGCTTCGGCGACGCCCCGGAGCCTGTTGCCGCGATCGAACACACCGGTCATCAGCGTGGCCGTCGCGGCGGACGGTACTTCCCAATGACTTGCCAGAACTGCACGCGCACCGGAAGCGAAGAACGCGTCGGAAAGACCTTCAAGCGCAGCGCCGCCGAGGCCGTTCTCGGTTTCTGCGGTATTGCACGCGGACAGAACGACAAGGTCGGCGTTGAGCTGAAGGTTCGCGATCTCGCTAGCCGTCAGCATGCCGTCCGTGGCCGTGCTGGCTGCCGCGCCGACAGGCGGAGACAGCGCCAGGGCTGGCTCGCTTTCACAATGCATTTCCCCCGGCAATATCCCATGGGTCGCGAAATAAAGAACGCCATATTGGCCAAGCGGCTGAGCGCGCAGGTTGGCCTCGGTCGCCTGGCCACCGATCAGCAGGGTGGCGTTCGCGCCGCCAATTTGCGTGCCCACAGTCCTCACTTCGGCTGCGGTGCTGGGCAGAGGCGGCAATGCGCGAAGAATGTCGGGCGAGATCGGCCCGGCTTCGCGGCAAGAGCCCGAAAGGTCCGACAGCGCCTTTGCGCCGGCGGCACCCGTAGCACCTTGGAATAGCGGCGCGCCAAGTCCCAGGAAGGATCGCGGAGCAGGCTTGCGGCTCGCCGCTTCCTGCTTGAGCGTGACCAGCGAGCGCGGAGAAGGCACTTCGCTGATTGCGTAACGGCGGACGAGCCAGGCCGCGCTGCTGTAATCGTGGCTGTCGCCGGGATCCTGAGTCACCAGAAGCGAAAGCGGAAGGCTCGACAACGGGCCGCCCGGTACGATCACAAGGTGATCCACACCGGCGAGCTTGCTTTCGGCAGGCGCAAAGAGCGCATTGTAGAGAGCATAAGCGTTCTTGAGGCTGTAGGGCGGTACGCGTCCCATCGCCGGAACGAAAGCCGAGCGCAGATCGCCGACATCAGCGGTTAATGCGTCGCGGCCAATTGCCAGCGGCACCGAGGACAGAGCGTTCTGGCGCGCCACCAATACATAGCTGGAACTATCGCCAATGATGAAGAACAGCATCGCATCGTTGGGCGACAACTGTTTTTGCACCGCCGCAAGGTCCGCCGGTCCGGGATGGGCCAATGCCGCATAGTCGGGATAGGTTTGGCGCACCTTGTTCGTGAGATCGTCCACGGTGGCCGAAGCCAGCTTGAGCTTGCCGTTCAGGCTGTCTTCGAGCGCGCCATTGCGCTCATCGCTGGGGCGCGCCATTTGAGCGGCCAGGTCGACCTGCATGCGATTGCGCTCTGCCGTCGCCGTCTGGAGTTGTGCAACAAGGCTTGCCAGCGCATCGTTTCCGGCAGCACGGCGCGCGGCCACGCGCGCGATGGTCTGGTCGGCGACGCCGGTGCTCGCAAATTGGCTGATGCGGAATACTTCTGTGTCGCGCGCGATCTGGTCCGAACTTACACCGCTGCCCTGCTCCGCTGTAATGAATTGCACTACGTCGTCGGAATAAATCTGGTTGCGTGTTACCGGATCTTTCGCGGCGATCTTGAACGCGATCCGGTAGGCATCCAGCGCCGGCGTGTAAAGCTGCTGACGCGTGTAAAACTCGGCGAGCCGCAAGTTGGACAAGGCTGCCGGCGCGGTTTCGCCGAAAATCTGGGTGTCGAGATCACGCGCGTCGCGAAGGTCGTGCTCGGCGGCGACGACACGTCCCTGTTGCTCGTTGATCTGGCCGATAAGCGCCACAGTGTCCGACCGCCACCACAACGGCAGCCCGGGCTCTTCGCTGACGATCCAGAGAGCTTCCTCCGCAGCGGCGCGTGCGCTTGCAAGATCGCCAACGCGCAACGCCATGGCGGCTTCGACGCGCAAGTCGTGAGACAGTTCGCCCTGGCTTACGCCTGATACCGCGCCACCGGAAGGGTCTGTGCCCTGAGCCGCCTTCGTCGCGGCGGCGATCTGGGCGCGTCGGGCCGCGGTTGCTTGCCGCGCAAAGTTCAGCGCATCGGCATAGTGCCGCTGATTGGCAGCGTCCAGCGCCAGATAGGAGTCGTATCGCGCGCGTGCATCATTGTCGGCCGAGCCTTCGATGATCGGGCCAGCGCGATGGAAAAGCGCCGCAGCTTCCGCGAAGCGTCCCTGATTACTGACCTGCAGCGCCAGCTCCGTCAGGGACTGACCGACGACAATTGAATTTGGCCCAAACAGCTTTTGTTCGACCGCCAGCGCGTCGCGGTAATGAGACTCGGCAGAGGCATAATTGTCGGCGGCGCCAGCCAGCCGGGCAGCTTCGATCGACTTTTTATAGTCGCCATAACTGGTACCGGAAGCCTGCGCGATATTGTTGGGCAGCTTGGCCTGCATGGCACTGAGCGCGGCAGCGGAATCTACCGCCGAAATCGCGATGTGCCCATCCACCGCGAGCGATCTCTGCAAAGCCGGGAGCAGTGAGGGTATGCCTTGCCCACGATAGAAATTGCCGGCGGACTCCTGACCGATCAGAACGCGGGGCCAGCTGTTGCTCTTGAGAGTACAAATCCGCAGGGCCTGATGGCCGAACCATTCCGGCGTCGCACAAGTCGCATCCGAACTCGGCAATGTGAGCAGAACCTCGAGGTAGCTCCTGCGCTGTGCTGGGTCAGCCGGCGTGGACTTGCCGAGCGGGAAGACAGACGTTTGGCCCGCCGGCTCAGTCGAAGAGCCACAGGTAATGGTCGCCGGAGCGCCTGCGCTGATGGCGCCAGACGATTTGCAGGTCTCGCCGGCGAGGTTTTTGCCGAGATCGGCGCCTTGAGCCGCGGTGGACACAGCCAACCCCAGCGCAGCCGCCAACAGCAGATGCGTATAGTTCACCACCGCCATAGCGCCTCATTGCCCCAACTGGAGTAGTCCACATCAGCCGGCGGAACACCGTTCGGATGATTTGGCGTCAACGTCACCATCTGCTTCAGCAGACCTGGAATGAGCGTCGTGCTCGTGACGTAGGTTTTGCCCTCGCCGAGCGACTTGCCGACCGAGTCTGCCACAGTGTCCGAAGCCATCTCCTGCTCGGAATTGTCGGACAGCTTATCGAGCGGCGACGGACCTTCGCCGTTTTTGACCGTCTCGATGCTCGCGAGCTGCTGAACGGCACCGGGCGGAGCCGTTACCGTGATGATCGAGTAGGTGGTCGTCGGATTTGTCGACGTTTGCGTGATCGAAGCGACCGAGCCCTGCGTTCCGGCATCGACGCCGCCGGAGGCGACCGTGCCGCTTACCGAGCCATCGCCGGTGGCATTGCCGAAGCTGGCCGATGCGCCAGGCGCTTTGCCAGGATCGTTGGTCACCTTCGTGCCGGATCCAAGCGTCACCGATCCGCTGACATCGCCGGTGCCGGTCTTGGACGCGTCGCCGTTGCCGATCTGTGCATAGCCATTGGCGCCTGTATCGCTGCCCGACAAGGTGAGGTCCGCGATGCTGACGTCGCCGCTGATTGTGAATGCCACCGTCGCACCGGCTACCGCAAGGTTCTCGCCCTGGCCGCCGTTTCCGATCTGCGTGTACGAGTTTACGCCCGTGCCCGCGGTCAGCGTGAGTTGATCCTCGCCAGGAACATTCGGCGCCTGAACTTCGACCGAAATATCGCCGGAAATCGTCCCACTCGAGCCACTGGCAACATTCTTGTTCACGAAATCGCCACCATTGCCGATCTGCGCGTAGGCGTCGTCGCCACCGCCGAGCAGGTTCAGCGCGTCAAAGCTTATGACGCTGATGTTGCCGCCGATCGTGGCGGTTCCATTGAGAGACTGACCGGAGAGATAGCCACCATTGCCGACCTGAACGTAGCTACCCTGACCAGTTCCTGCCTGCAGTGTCATCCCGCCGCCATCTGCGACCGAGATATCTCCCGTTTCGCTGTAGCCATCGGTGTTGCTGTTGCTTTCGGCGCCGCCATTGCCGATTTGCGCGTAGGCTTCCTGACCTGCGCCGCCCTTCAGCGCTATGTCGTTGCTCGCCTCGACTGTGATCGGCGCGCTGCTCGAACCGCTAACGCCGTAACCGCCATCGCCGATCTGGGCATAGAAGCCGGTGCCGTCACCCCCAGCCAGCGCAATATCGCCATCCGTGGCTTGAACAACAATCGCACCGCTGCCACCGCCGTGATAGCCGATCTGCGCATAACCGTGCGTCGCAAGGAGTTGAATGTCCGCAGCACTGATCTGTGTGGTGCCGCTCGCGGAACCAACCGCGGCGTTACCCGATGCATTTGAACCACCTACCGTCAGCGTATGCGCCGCGATCAGTGTGATATCGCCCGCTCCGCTGTTCTGGACGGAGCCGGTCACATCAAGATCGCCTGCCGAGACGATCGAAAGATCGTGCGCGCTGTCATAGGTGCCCACATTGCCGATATTGAGCGTACCGCCACCGGAGGCATAAAGCGCGAAGTCACCGCCTACGATGTCATTCGCGATGCTGTCCTCGATGCCCTGGATGGTGCCGGCAGAGATTGTGACATTCCCCGACAGCGAACCGCTGCTCGCAAGTCCGCCGATTAGCGACGTCGCGCCGGACACTTTGGACACGCTTACCGCACCTGCCGCCACCGTGAGACTGCCGCTGGCACTTGTGCCGCTATTGCCAACCTGCGCCTGCGAAGCGGTTCCGTTGGCGTTGATCGAAACCGCACCACCGCTGGCGAGAAGGATATTACCCGTCGCAGCTGAAGAAGAATCTTGCCCAATTTGAGCTTCCGACGACGACCCGCCGGCAGTGAGAGAAATCGCGCCGCCGCTCGCCACCGTAATATTGCCGGATGCCGTTCCACCGGCATTCTGGCCGATCAGCGCCAGCGAAGACGTTCCATTGGCCCCCAGAGAAAGCGCGCCGACGTTGGTAATTGTTATGTTGCCGGAAGTTGCGCCCTGCGCAGCCTGACCGATCCGCGCTTGTGAGGATGTTCCGTTGGCATTTAGCGAAACAGCGCCGCCACTCACAACCGCGATATCGCCCGCGACCGTGCCATAGGAGCCATCGCCGAGAATCGCGTTGCCATAGTTGCCGGCGCTCAACGACACATTTCCAGTCGCGGTCACTGCAATGTTGCCGTTTGCGCTGGAATAACCGCGCGAACCGAGCCGGGCAACGGTCCCTGTGCTTGAGGTAGAACTGGAAGCGATGGTCAGACTTCCGGTGTTGAGGGTGATGTTGCCGGAGGCGTTTGCGTTGCGCAGCAGGCTGTTGCCGTTGCCGATGACCGCACCGGTGTTGGTTCCGCTCGCGGAGATCAGCACCGAGCCGGCGGTGATCTTTATATTGCCGCTCGCATCTCCCCGTTGCGAAGGCGTTCCGGCGCCCGCCTGCTGGTTGCCGACTTGCGCGTTTGACGTTGAATTTTGCGCAACGACGCTGAGCTTGCCGCCGGCGGAAATCGTAATATTGCCGCTCTGTGACGAACCATCACCGCCGATGATTCCGATGTCGGCAATGGAAGAAGAGGAGTCCGTCTGAACAGTGACGTTGCCTCCCGCGGCGATCGAAATGTCGCCTTTGAGCGTACCGGTGAGGCCGTATCCGCCATTGCCGATAAGAGCGACCGTGTTGTTCGCTTCGGTGAGAACAGCGATATCGCCGGTCGTTTTGATATTGATGGCCCCGATCCCGGCTCCGGCATAGCCGACCTGGGCGTTTCCATTGTTTGCGCTGACGATAAGCGATCCGGCGAGCAGATTGGTCGTTCCGCTCTTGCTTCCGACGGAAACGCTACCCGCCGCCGTTGTGCCACCTACCGTCAACGATTTGCCGCCGACACCATAGGCGCCGGAGGAACTGAGAACGGCGGACGGCGATATGGCGGTGTTCCAGCCCGCGACGATCGTTACATTGCCCGACCCTGCGTTCTGGATGTTGTCATCGATGATGACGTTGCCCGCTGAAACTATGGTCAGCGCGTTGGCGCTATTGTAGATCAATCCGCCGATGGAGTTGGTGACGGTGGCGTTGGTGGTACCAATTGTTACGTTACCGCCGCCGAGGTCGGCGACGATGAATTGGCTCACATCATCATTCTGATCGGCACTGTCGTCGATCGCGCCGGTTATGACCGAAAGGTCTCCTGTTGCGGAACCATTGATTGCAGAGTTTCCGATCCAGGCATCGCCTTGTCCGTCGGTGCTCTGGATTTTGGTCGTACCCGCAACGACGATCGAAATGTTGCCAGTTGCAGTGCTGCTCGCTGCAGTCGACGCGTTGCCATTGCCTGCGGTTGAGGTGTTTTGCACCGCCGTGTTGCCGATGAGCGCATACCCTTCACCATTGCTGCCGAGAGACGAAGCGCCCACAAGCGTGAGGTTTCCGGCTACGATGCTGATGTTGCCGCTGGAACTGCTTTGCGAGGAATGCTGATCGCCGCCGTTTCCGATCTGCGCGTACATTCCATTATTGCCGCCAACCAGTTTCAGGGTGCCGTTCGCGGTTACCGAAATATCCCCGGTGGCGCTCCCAATGGAGGACTGACCTCCATTGCCGATCTGTGCGTATCCCCACGAACTGTTAGAACCACCGGTAATGGTTATGTTGCCGCCCGCCTTGACGGTTACATTTCCGCTGCTTCCGTTGCTGCCCCATCCGCCGTTGCCGATCTGGGCGTAATCGATGCCGCCCGTAACCGTAATGGAACCTCCAGCTGTAACGACGATGTTGCCGCTATCACCCACAGTGCCAGCGCCCGGCAGCCCCGCATCGCCGCCATTTCCGATTTGCGCATAGTCATAAGTGCTCTGTCCGCCGACGACGGTGATGTTTCCGCCAGCCTTCACACTGATGGCGCCGCCATCAGATCCAGTGATGAAGGCGCCGCCGTTACCGATCTGCGCATAGGCGGCGGTCGGCGTACAATCAGTGCAATCTGAAGAACTATCTCCACCGAGCACCGAAACATCGTGCACAGCCCGTACTACAATCGCGCCCGTAGCGCCGCTGTCGTTGTAGCCTAACTGGGCGAACCCTTCGCCGCCGGTTACCGCGACGACGTCGACGTCATAGCCCAGCGCCGTCGTTCTTCCGGATTTGCTGCCGACAGCCGTGTCGAAGATGTAGCCGTCGATGGTCAGAACGCCATTATGATTTCCATAGACTCCTGCATTGGCAAGCGAGCCCAGATCGGTCGTATGCCCGTCCCATCCGGCAACGAGGTTGATGTTTCCGGTGCCGGAGTTTTGGGTGATGCCGATAACGTCGAGACTTGCGGCTGCGGCCCAAGTGAACGTGTTTGCGCTGGTATATTCGCCGATGCCGTTGAAGTGATATGTCCCTGAAGTACCGGTAAAGCCGATGAAGACGTTGCCGCCCGTCCCAGCACTGGTGCCCAGGTCATCGGTAAAATACTCTCCCGAAAGCGAGCCGCTTTGCGTGATCACCGTCACGTTGCCGGTTTCGATGCCATCGGCAGTGTTGCCGATCCATGCACCATTCTGGGCATCAGTATTGCCCAGAACCGATATCGCAATATCGCCGCTTACATTCCCGGCACGGTCGTAATTCGGATCGCCGTTTCCAACCTGTTCGATCGAGTCGTAAGCGCCCGCGATGAAGGTGAGGTTGTGTTTTACGGTGAGGGAGATATTGCCGGAAATGTTTCCGCCCGTAACCCCGGAGTCGTAGGGTGCACCGTTGCCGATCTGCACGATTGTGCCGTTGGCGGAAGCATCGAGGGTTAGATCATGGCCCGCCAGGAGCGTGATATCGCCGTTGATCGTACCGCCCGACGCCGCGTTTCCGATCTGGACAAACGAATTTTCTCCACCGGCGACGAGAGCGATATCGCCTTCGGACAAATTGCCGGCTGTAACTACAATGTTGCCGCCAGTTGAATTCAGGCCGGAGCCGTTTCCGATGTAGACACGACTTTCGTCAGCAGCAGCTTCAAGGGAGATACTGCCGCCGGTCGACGTCACGGAAATATTGCCGCCGGCATTGCTTTGATTGTTGCCGAAGCTGCCGATGTGCGCTTGGCCTACGAAGCCGCCATTCGGATCGCCGGTCACCTGGAGAAGTATGTCCCCGGCCGCCGTTACGTTGATCGTGGAATTCGAAGCAAGACCGCCGGAAATGCGCACCTCGCCGGTATCGACCGCCGTTAGATCAATGGCGCCCGAAGACAATACGTTGATGACGCCGCTGGACGATGAGGTGGAAAGGCCACCCCGATTCCCGACTGAAGCCAGGTCCCCGCCTGTTGCGTGGATCGAGATATCCCCGCTTGTCGTCGTCAGCGAAATGTTTCCAACGATCTGACCAAGACCGCGGCTTCCGATGCTCGCCTGCGAGGCTCCGGAGTCCGGATCGGAGGCGGTCAGATTGATCGCGCCTGCAGTGAGCACGATATTGCCGCCGGTTTGCCCCAGGCTCTTGAACTGCGGACCACCATGGCCGATCGATGCGTGCGCTCCATCGCCGGTGGCATCGAGCTCAAGGATTGAGCCCACGGTTATATTGATCGTACCCACCGCGCCACCCGAGGTGCTGGCATCCGACCAGTTTCCAATCTGGGCGACCGAAGATTCGCCGGACGCAGCGACGTCCATGTCCTGACTGACGCTGATCTTGATATTGCCGCTCTGCGACCCCGTAGAGCTTTCGCCGAGCAATCCGATAAAAGCGGTTGCGTCTGTAGCAGTCGCGTCGATCGTCAAATTGCGTGCGATGACCGTCGTCGCTCCGGATACATTTCCGGTCGCACTGGCATTACCGATTTCCGCTACGGCGTCGTACGCGATGGTCGAATTCGTATCGGAATCGAACCCGCTGGCGACGGAGCCGTTCGCATAGAGCGAAACGGTCCCATTGACCGCAGACACGCGTACGTTACCGCCCGTCGTTGCAGCGCCATTGGCATTTCCGATGCTGACCAGCGATCCATCTTCATTGGCCTGCAGGCTCACGCTCCCGTTTGCGGAGGTGACCGAGATGTTGCCGCCAACCGCGTTGGCTGCACCATTTCCGAAACTGCCGATGAGTGCCTGACCGGTCGCCGGCGCGCCGCTGGGATAAGAACCCGGCGTTCCATTGACGGCCAGTGAAATCGATCCCGCCGCGTTGACCGTAATAGTACTGTTTGCGGCGTAGCCCGTGGCGATGCGCGCCTGACCACTGTCGTTGCCGGTAATGGCAATCGAGCCGGTGGAAGATACGCTGATATTGCCCGACGATGTCGCTGTATTCAGGCCGATGCCGTTGCCAATGCTTGCGAGGTCCGTTCCGTTGGCCGTTATCGCGATGGTGACGTTTGCGTCGCCCACCGCCGACACCGCAATGTCGCCTGACGAATTGTTGCGTGAACGCTGGCCGATGCGCGACTGGGCAAAGAGGGGCGTAGAGCTATCGTTTTGGCCTGCCGTCAACGAGACGTTCTTGGCTTGGACAGTGATGTTTCCGCCGGCTGTGTTGCTCGTCAGAACCTCGTTGCCGCTTTCGTCAAAGTAGCTGCCGCCATTGCCGATAATAGTGCGCGAGCTGTCACCCAGCGCCGACAGGCTGAGCGTGCCATTCGTCGTGACATCAATCGCTCCGGTCGCATTGCCCGATGAAAACTCGGCCGACCAATTGCCGATCTGGACCATACTTGCGCCAAGGCCGTCAGGCGCGCTCAGCGTGATGCTGCCCGCGTTGACCTGAATATGCCCACTTTCGGAAGACGTACTGTCGCCTCCGATATTCCCGATCGCGACGATGCCGCCCGTACCGGTCATCTGGAGGCTTCCGGCACTGATGGTGATGTTACCTGCGATGTCACCGGACGATGTCGTGCCACCATTGCCGATCTGGGCGATAGTCGAGTTCAGATCGCCGGCGACCAGAAGTTGATCCTTTGCCAGCACCTGGATTTCGCCGCCGGTGGCATCGTGAAAGCCGATCTGCCCGTAACCAGTTTGCGCATCGAGCGTAACATTGTCGCCCGCGACAACCGTGCGGCCTGAAGCGCTACCGACAGCGACGAAGTTTCCGTCGATGGTGATATCGCCGCCCGAACTTCCATAAGCCCCCGAAGCTATCGCGCCTGAGAAGTCCGTTGTTGTGCCGTCCCATCCGGCGACGAGGTAGACTCCACCTGAGCCGCTGTTCTGGATATTGGACGAGACGGTGATGGAGCCTTGCGTCAGCAGACTGAGCGAGTGAGAGCTATTCCAGGTTATGTCCGAGTCGGTGTCCAGCGTTATCGAGTTGCTCGCCGTCTCGCTGACATTGGTGCTCGCAAGGCTCGTCATGATGCTGGAAACGTTGACGCACGTGCTGCCGCAGCACGCCGGCTGCGAAGTATTGCTCGTCAGAAATAAGTTAGCCGGATCAAGCAGCCAATCGCCGGTCAACCCGAGCGGCGCCGAAGTATCGACGCGTGCGTCGGACGAAACGCCGAGATTGTGACCGGAGGTTTCCACGCGGCCGCCATTGCCGCCTTGCGCACCGCCGCGCGCGGTCACGCTACCGGCAAAACTGGTATTTCCGTCAGACCAGATAGCAACCGTGCCACCATCGCCCTTACCGGTGGCATCTGCGCTGATCGTAGCATCGCCGACGGTCGTATTCTGCGCGTGGGCAAGTGTGCCCTGTCCATGCAAACCACCACCGATCTGAACGGTGCCGCCACCAGACTGGCCCGAAGCATCAACCTTCGCACCATCGGCAATGTTCACCGTGCCGCCGGTGACATTGATGGAACCGCCGGTCTCGCCTTGCGCCGAACCGGTCGCCTGCAGTGTGCCGCTGTTATTCACCGTTCCGTCGGGGCCGGCATCCAGATCAATAACGCCGTTGTGTGACGAGACGGAGGTGGCTTCGACCATCCCGCTGTTGTTTATAACGTTGTCTTGCACGTTGCGCGCGGCCCGCGCGGTCATGACCACGTGACCGCCTGCGGCCATGATCGTGCCGGAGTTGGAAACGAGCGCTGCCGCGACGCTGCCATTGGCATTCTTCGGCGCGTCGCTGACGGGTTTTGTGACCTGGTAGGTGAGAAGATTATCGCCGGTCATGTCGACCGTGAAAGCCTTTGCACCACCCAGCACGACCGTACCAAGATCGGCCTGTATCAGGCCCTCATTCGAGACCTGTGGCGCGGAGAGAACGACGGAGCCGCCCTGGCTGACGACAATCGAGCCCTTGTTGACGACCGACGCATTGCTGCTTGCAGACGGTTTGAAAGTATATTTGCCGTTTTTGAAATCCTCATCGCTAAGGTCCGATGTGGTCGCGAGCAGCGCACCTACATTGATCTGACTGCCTTTGCCGAAGAGCACCCCATTGGCGTTGAGAAGCCAGACATTGCCGTTGGCCTGCAATGCACCGTTGATAACAGACGCATCCGAGCCTGTGACGCGATTAACCGTCAGTGACTTGCTGGTTGGCTGGTTGAATTGAACGGACGATCCGGTCGGGACGGAAAAGCTCTGCCAGTTGATCAGTGCTTTCTTGCTGGACTGGTTGACGACCGTTTGAGTCGGGCTGGCATTAATGATGGTCGCGCTTCCCACCGCAACGCTACCGCCGGTCGGTCCACCGCCTGCCATCGCGGCAGTTGAAGCGACAACCGTTGAACCAACGAGCCCGGTGGTCACCAGGAGCAGGCCGTGGAGGATTTTCGAACCGGTTCTGTTCATCGTCTTTTTCCTCGTGATCAGAACGTGATCGCGATGTCAGTGAGGAATTTGGTTGTGCGCTTGCCTTTGTCGCTTCCGGGGACGGCGTCCAGTGTCCGTGCACCTTCAAGATCGACATAGATGTTATACGGCAGCCAAAAACGGACGCCGATGCCGGTGGAGGCAATGGAGAAATCGTCGAGCGGAATGCCTGCGACGGGGCGATTACGATTCCAGACCTTCGCGGCATCAAAGAAGGCATATGGTTCGATGCCGCGGATGTTCCACTCGGCGTACCGGGTGTCGTAACGCAATTCGAAATCGCCACCGATGCCGCTGTCGCCTGTCACAGCCCCCGGATCGTAGCCTCTGCCGATCTGCGTGCCGCCGAACAAAATCTGCTCGCCGGTGATGAGAGGATTGGCGGCGTATTGGCCAGTGCCCGTGATCGAGAAGCTGAACTGCGAAGGAAGGAGGCTGTTGTTTGTGTAGCGCGCCAGACCCGTCAGCTTCGTGAAAACACTCCGTCCGTTCAGCGAAAGATCCGGCGAATGGTTTGACGAGGCGCCGAGAATCGACAGCCCCTGGGCCACATCGACGGTGGACGAGAACGATCCGGCAAGCAGATTGTTGTTCGAATACGTCAGGCCAACGTCGAGCACACGCCAATCGTCGTGGCTTACGGGCGTGCCAAGAATGTTGACCTTGGCGGATTGCACAGTGAAGCCGCCATCGATCGAAAGCGATTCTTCCCGCGAACGAATAAAGGGATAGGTCAGCCGCGGTCCCACTGCCCAGCTGTCGGTGCGGATTTCAGCCGCGCCAATCGTGCCGCTGGGGGCGCCATGGCTGACAGCGCCGATCAAAGAGCCAATCAGGCCGTCATCGCCAAGGATCGTGCGATAGCGCATCTGACCGGAGAGTTGCTGCTGCAACGCGTGGGGAGCGACTGTGAGGGCCGCGTCGAGTTCGTCGCCGCCAAAGATGCCATTGTACTGCGCGGTGCCGGTTACGGTCCAAATACCGGAGAAATGCGATCCACGATTGTTCGCTGACAGGCTTCCGGAGATCTCGGGCTGCGTGACGGACACCACGAGGTCGGAAGCGCCAGGCACATTTGGAGCCGGCCGGAGGATGCCGGTCGCTGTGACGCCTGGCACGTCGTTCGCCATCAACAGGGCGCGCTCGACCGAGGACGTGCGAAGCGGTTTCTGGTTCAGAACCGGATTGAGGTATCCCTTGATGACGCGCCCGGTTGCGGGATCGGCGCCTTCAACCGAGGCGCTTTCAACAAAACCTTCCACGACCTTGATCGTGAATACGCCGTCGCTGACGTGCTGCGGCGGTACATAAGCCCGAACCAGAAGATAGCCCCCGTCGCGATATTCCTTTTCAATTTCGTCCGCGACATCGAAAATGTTGGCGAGGGAAATCTCCTTGCCGACCATATCCTGATACAATGGACGGAACTGCGATGCGGGAAGAGTGGCGGCACCTTCGATGCGAATGTCGACCAGCTTGAATTTGATCTCGTCGACAGCGCGCGGCACCGCCGAGCGGTGCGGGGCTTCAACACTGAAATCGAAATTGGGATTTGCCGGCTGCGGCTGCGGCAGCGCACGATCGTGGCCCGGCTGAACTGCGCCTGGCAGGCTTACGGGCGGCGCAGCAAATGCCGAAGATCCAAGGGACATTATGAATGTCCCAAGCACGGCAATTATAGCCGCGCGACGCGGCGCTTGCCCGCGTAAAATTTCTTGCGCCCTAAACACCCGTTCCCCCGAGACCCAACTTGGGAGAAATACTCCCCGTCCGCCCGAGCGAAAAATATCAGTGAGGTTAGGCCTCAAGCAACCAGACTATTAGGAAATCCCTAACTTTGACCCTTGGAATTGTTAGCTTTTTTCGTACCAAGCCGTACAGCAACAAGATCATCGCGCCCGTAAGCGTTTGAAGATACAGCGTAAAATCAGTTGGAGTGCGACGTCTGCTCATCGTCATCTCCCATCAGGCCATTGTACCAATGGAGCCAAAGTTCCCGGCAGCGTTCTCGAAACCGGTCCAGATAGAGATAAACGACGGGAGTTGTATACAATGTAAGCACTTGGCTTACCAACAATCCGCCTACGATCGAAATCCCGAGGGGCTGACGCATCTCGGCACCATCGCCTGAGATAAGCGCCAGAGGCAGCGCGCCAAGCAAAGCCGCGAGTGTGGTCATCATGATCGGCCGGAATCGCAGCATGCTCGCCTGGTAGATCGCATCATGCGCGTTCATCCCGCCGGTACGCTGCGCTTCCAAAGCGAAATCGATCATCATGATCGCGTTCTTTTTTACGATGCCGATCAGCAGGATCACGCCAATCAGAGAGATCAGCGTGAATTGTCCCAACTCGGGCGAAAACACCACGAACAGACGGATGGCGAGAAGTGCGCCGACACCCGCGGAGGGAAGCGTCGAAAGAATAGTGATCGGGTGAATGTAACTCTCATATAGTATGCCGAGCACTATATAGACCGCGACAATTGCGGCGAGAACCAACAATGGCTCGCTCGCCAACGATTGCTGAAATACTTTGGCAGTGCCCGCGAACTCGCCATGCACGGAAATCGGAACATGTAACGCATCCATCGTGCGATATATCGCGTTGGTGGCCGCTTCCAGCGACTCTCCCTCCGGCAAATTGAACGAGAAGGTCGTTGCTACAAACGGTCCTTGATGATTGATCGATACCGGCGTCAATCCCGGACCGAATGAACTGAACGCGGCAAGTGGAACCATCGTCTCTTGCGAAGTGCTTACGGAGGATCCCGCGGAAGCACCGCCCCGCGCGCTGTTGGTAAGAGAATTGAGTTGCTGATTGCGCACGGAGTCAGAAGCGATCTGCGCGGCACTCTGTGCGGTGTTCGACGAGATCACCGTCGTTCCTGCGACCGCGCCTGTGGACTGCGTTCCGCTTGCCGGTGCGGCCGAAGTGCTGACGTAAATATCTTTGAGAGTCTCTGGGCTCTGCCAGAATTCCGGCGCGACCTCCATGACAACGTGATACTGGTTCAGAGCATTGTAGATCGTCGACACCTGCCGCTGACCAAATGCGTCGTAGAGGGTATTGTCGATCTGGGATAGCGAAACCCCCAGCCGCGCCGCCGTCTGCCGATCGATCTTCAGTTGGACTTCAAGACCGTTCTGCTCGCGATCCGAATCCACGTCTTCGAGTTCGGGAACGTTCTGAAGCGCTTGCGTGATCTTCGGGACCCACTCGTTCAATTCATCCAGACTATCTGCCTGGATGGTGTACTGGTACTGCGAGTTGCTTTGCCGGCCGCCGGCGCGAATGTCTTGTGGCACCGCAAGAAACAGTCTCGCGCCGGATATGCCGGACAGCTTGTTGCGAAGCCGCGCGATCACTTCGTCGCTTGTCACATCGCGGTCGGACACCGGCTTCAGGGCCACGAACATGAAGCCGGAATTGGTTGAACCACGGCCGCTTCCGCCACCGGTAAAGCCAACGACGCTTTCAACGGCCGGATCCTTGCCGACAACCGACATAAACTGCCGAAACTTTTTCTCCATCGCCTGGAATGAGATGCTTTGGTCGCCGCGAATACCGCCGATCATCCGGCCAGTATCCTGTTGCGGGAAAAATCCCTTAGGCGTCGCGATGAAGAGATAGGCATTCAGGCAAACGGTAACGAGCAGCACGAACATGATCGTGCCGGGATTGTCGATTGCCCAGCGCAACGTACGTTCATAGAGGCTGTGCGCGTAGTCGAACGCATGTTCCGATGCGCGCATAAAGCGGCCCTGACGGCTTTCGTCTTCCTTGCGCACCAGAAACGCGCACATCATCGGCGTCGTCGTCAGTGAAATGACGAGCGACACAATCACCGCAATGGAAAGGGTCAGTGCGAATTCGTGAAACAGCCGGCCCACGAGCCCACCCATGAGCAGGATAGGCAGAAACACGGCAATCAGCGAAATGCTCATCGACAAAACGGTGAAACTGACTTCTCGCGCGCCCTGGATCGCTGCCTGGAGCCTGGGCATACCGGACTCGACGTGACGCGTGACGTTCTCCAGAACCACGATGGCATCGTCGACGACAAAGCCCGTCGCGACGGTTAGCGCCATCAAGGAAAGATTGTCGAGACTGAAACCAAGAAGATACATCACGCCAAATGTGCCGATGAGCGACAGCGGCACGGCTACACTCGGAATCAGCGCGGTACGGACATTCCGCAGGAACAAAAACACCACCAGCACGACAAGAACGATAGACATGACCATCGTGAATTCGACGTCGTGCAGCGACGCGCGGATGGTCGTGGTGCGATCGTTTGTTGGGACGATCTTGATGCTTCCAGGAATGGACGCTTGCAACTCCGGTAGAAGTGCATTGATGCTGTCCACCAGATCGATGACATTCGCCCCGGGCTGGCGATAGATAACGACAAGGACGGCCGGCTTTCCGTCCGCCAGCCCCAGATTGCGCACGTTCTCGACACTGTCCGAAACGGATGCCACATCGGACAATCGAACGGCGGCACCATTGCGATAGGCGACAATCAGGGACTGATAGTCTTTGGCCAGTGTCGCCGTGTCGTTGACATAAAGCTGATACCGGTTTGGACCGTCGTCCACAGCGCCCTTCGGGCTGTTCGCGTTTGCCGCCGACAACGCCGCGCGGACGTCCTCAAGACCAATTCCGTATTTGAAGAGTGCGCGCGGGTTGAGTTCGACGCGTACCGCTGGCAGCGAGCTTCCACCGATCTCCACGTCGCCCACGCCCGTAACCTGCGAAAGCTTCTGCTGAAGAACTGTGGATGCTGAGTCGTATATCTGCCCTGTGGTCAGCGTGTCTGACGTCAGCGCGAGGATCAGCACTGGTGCGTCAGCTGGATTCACCTTTCGATAGGTGGGATTGCTGCGCAGCGCGGCTGGCAAATCCGCGCGCGCGGCGTTGATCGCCGCTTGAACATCGCGGGCCGCGCCGTCGATGTCGCGATCAAGACCGAACTGCAAAGTGATCCGCGTCGAGCCGACAGAACTGCGCGATGTCATTTCCGTCACGTCCGCAATAGTTCCAAGATGACGCTCCAAAGGCGTCGCGACGCTGGTGGACATCGTTTCCGGGCTCGCGCCCGCCATCGACGCGGAAACGGAGATCGTCGGATAATCCACGTTGGGCAATGGCGAAACGGGCAAAAGGAAAAAGGACATCATGCCCGCGAGCGCTACGCCTATGGTCAGAAGAACGGTGGCGATAGGGCGGGCGATGAATATCTGCGCAATGTTCATCGCGGCGCTCCGCCGGACCAGCGCAGACTCAACCTGTCAAAATAAAGATAGATAACGGGCGTCGTGAATAGGGTGAGCAGCTGACTGACCAGAAGCCCGCCCACGATCGCGATGCCGAGGGGCTGACGTAGCTCCGATCCCGTTCCGGTTCCCAGCATGAGGGGTAACGCGGCGAAGATCGCGGCAACCGTCGTCATCAAGATCGGCCGAAAGCGAAGCAGCGCCGCCTGGTGGATCGCCTCTCGCGGCGATTTGCCTTCTTCGCGTTCTGCGGCAAGCGCGAAATCGATCATCATGATCGCGTTCTTCTTCACGATGCCGATAAGCAGGACGATACCGATGATAGCTACGATGTCGAGATTGTCGCCCGCGATGATGAGTGCAAGCAGCGCGCCGACGCCTGCGGAGGGAAGCGTCGACAGGATCGTGACGGGATGAATGTAGCTCTCATAAAGAACGCCCAGCACGATATAAACACAAACAATGGCCGCCAGGATCAGCAGGAGCTCGTTGGAAAGCGCCGATTGGAATGCCAGTGCTGAGCCTTCAAAATTCGTGTTGATGCCTGCCGGCAAGCCGATATCGGCTTCGGCTTGCTGAATGGCATGGACGGCAGCTCCCAATGATGAACCCGCCGCAACATCGAAAGAGATCGATGCAGCGGGGAACTGCCCCAGATGGTCCTGCTCGAGCGGTACCGGCCGTTCTTCAATCGTCGCGATTGAGCCTAGCGGTACCTGCCCGCCGCCCGCGGACGGCAAGTAAATATCATTCAAGGAGCGGACGGAATTCTGCAGTTCAGGACTGGCTTCGAGAATGACGCGGAACTGGTTCGATTGCGTGAAGATCGTGGAGACGATGCGCTGGCCAAACGCATCGTAGAGCGCGTTGTCGATAGTCGCCGCCGTGATCCCAAACCGCGCAGCCGTGTCGCGATCAATAGCGATGAAAGCCGACAGGCCCTTGTCGAGATAATTGGTGGAGACGTTCTCCAGCGTCTCGTCCTGATTGAGGCGATCAATAAGCTTTGGAACCCACTGATCAAGTTCGGATGCCGTCGCCGATCCCAGCACAAAGGAGTACTGCCCACGGCTCACCGCGGAATCGATTGTCAGGTCCTGAACGGGCTGCAGATAGAGCGATATGCCGGGAATGCCCCGCGCCTCGCGGTTGATGCGCCGGATCGTGTCGGTGATGTCGCCACTGCGGTCGCTCTTCGGCTTAAGATTGATCAGGAAACGGCCGCTGTTGAGCGTGTTGTTCGTGCCGTCGACACCGATAAAGGACGACAGGCTGACGACGTCGTCGTCCTTCAATATGGCTGCGGCGATTGCGTTCTGCCGTTCCGCCATCGTTGCAAAGGAAACGGTAGGCCCAGCCTGCGTGATGCCTTGAACCAGGGCGGTATCCTGAAGGGGGAAGAAACCCTTCGGGATCACGATGTAGAGAAGAACCGTCACCGCGAGCGTGACGATGGCGATAAGGAGCGTCAGCGACTGGTTGTTAAGTACCCAGCCCAGCAACCGGTCATACTCCGCAATCACCCGGTCGAAATATTCCTGCGTCTTGCGCGAGAAATTGCTCTGCTTGCTCTCGTCGCGATGGCGCAACAACTTCGCACAAAGCATCGGAACGAGGGTGAGTGAGACGACTGCCGAAATCAGGATGGTGATCGACAGGGTGACCGCGAACTCGCGGAACAACCGGCCAACGACCTCCTGCATGAACAGCAGCGGAATCAACACGGCAATCAGCGAGACCGTAAGCGATACGATCGTGAAACCGATCTCCCCCGCGCCCTTCAACGCCGCAGCCAGCGGTCTTTCACCGGCTTCGAGATAGCGCGAAATGTTTTCGATCATCACAATCGCATCGTCGACGACGAATCCCGACGCGATCGTTAGCGCCATCAATGAAAGATTGTCGAGCGAGTAGCCCAGCAGATACATGGCGGCGAAGGTTCCGACGATGGACAGCGGAACGGAGAGGCTTGGGATGAACGTTGCCGGAACGCTGCGTAGGAAAACAAAGATCACCAGCACCACCAGAGCAACCGCAAGGGCCAGTTCGAATTCGACATCCGACACCGAGGCACGAATGGTCGTGGTGCGGTCCGTCAAGACTTTCACATCGATCGAGCCCGGCAAACCGGCTTCGATCTGCGGAAGCATGGCCTTGATGCTGTCCACCACGGCGATCACGTTCGCGCCGGGCTGGCGCTGCACATTCAGCAGGATCGCGGGTGTTGTGTTCATCCAGCTGGCGAGCTTGGTGTTCTCCGCGCTCTGCACCACGGTTGCAACGTCCGACAAATGGACAGGTGCGCCGTTCTTGTAGGCGATCACGATGTCCTTGTACTCGTCGGCGGTCTGCAGCTGGTCGTTTGAGTTGATTGTGTAGGAACGTGTCGGGCCATCGAAGCTGCCCTTCGGCGCGTTGGAATTGGCGTTGGCGATCGTCGAGCGCAGGTCGTCGATGTTCAGTCCATAGGCCGCCAGCGCCTGGATATTCGCCTGAACGCGCACCGCGGGGCGCTGTCCGCCGTTGATCGTGACGAGACCCACACCCGAAAGTTGCGATATCTTTTGCGCCACCCGCGTATCGGCGAGGTTCTGCACATCCGTCATCTTCATCGTCTTCGATGTCAGCGCGATGGTAAGAACGGGCGCGTCGGCTGGATTTACCTTGGCGTAAATCGGCGGCGCAGGCAGGGTCGACGGCAGCAGATTGCCCGATGCGTTGATCGCCGCCTGAACCTCCTGCTCCGCAATATCGAGACTGAGGCTCAGATCAAACTGCAATGTGATAACGGATGCACCGGCCGAACTTGCGGAAGACATCTCCTTCAATCCCGGCATCTGCCCGAACTGGCGTTCGAGCGGCGCGGTGACGGAAGTCGTCATCACCTCCGGGCTGGCGCCGGGCAGAAAAGTCTGCACCTGGATCGTCGGGTAATCGACTTCCGGCAACGCAGACAGAGGCAGGAAGCTGAAGCCGACAAGGCCAACGATCATGATCGCGATCATCAGCAGCGATGTCGCGACAGGACGGAGGATGAATGGTTCGGAAATATTCATGAGAACACGCGAGGCGCGGGACGCCTCACGGCCCGCCGCCGCCCCCGCCGCGGCGATGGTGACCACCGCGCATCAGCTTGCGAAGCGCATCCGTGCAATTGCTGCTGAAGCTGTCCCTGTTCTGGAAGAAGCAGCGGCGCGCTTCCGTACTGCCTGGCTGCATGCCTGAGCAATATTTGGCGAGATCGGCGCTGCAATACTGCTTCATCGCGGCGGCCATCGCGGCCTTGCGCTTTGCTCGCGCATCCGCGCCCGAAGAACTTCCCGCCGGCGGCGCAGCAGTTTTTATCGGTTTGCCATTGTTCGCCGGTACTTCAACGTCCGCGCCGTCTTTCAAGCGGTCCGCACCGTCGGTCACCACCGTCTCGCCGACATTGAGTCCCTTGGAGATCGCTTGATTGTCGCCATCGACGGCGCCAAGCGTGACCGCCCGCATGGTGACGGTGCTATCGGAATTCAGAACAAACACAAACGCGCCTGACGCGCCGCGCTGGATCGCGGCCGCCGGCACGATCGTCTGGTTGTGCAGCGTGTTGACGAGCAGTCTCACATTGACGAATTGCTGCGGGAAGAGCGTGCCGTCTTCATTGTCGAAATTCGCGCGAAGCTTGACGGTGCCCGTGGTTGTGTCGATCTGGTTGTCAACGGTAGAAAGTTTACCCGTTGCCAGCTTCTTCGTCTGCGAACGGTCATAGGCGTCGACGCGCAGAGAATGCCCATCGTTCACCTGGCTCATGATAGAGTCGATATTGTCTTCAGGGACCGAGAACAGAACCGAGATCGGCTGGAGCTCGGTCACCACGATGACGCCGTTGGTCTGCCCGGATTCGACAATGTTGCCGACATCGACCTGGCGCAGACCAACACGCCCCGAAACCGGCGAGGTGATCTTGGTGTAGCCGAGATTGATGCGCGCACTGTCGACGGCGGCCTGATCGGTCTTGACCGTTCCTTCGTCCTGCTTCGCGGTCGCGATCGCTGCGGTATAGGTTTGCGTCGAGATCGCGTTGAGTTTAACGAGATTTGCGTAGCGCTGCACGTCGATGCGCGCTTCCTGCAACGCGGCCTGGTCGCGCTGCAGCTGACCGATCGCCTGGTCCAGCGCCGCCTGGAAGGTGCGCGGATCGATTTCCGCAAGCACGTCTCCGGGCTTGACCATCTGGCCTTCTTGCACATCGAACCGCAGCAGTTGGCCGCTTACTTGCGGACGGACCGTTACCGTTGCCAACGGCGTGACTGTGCCCAGCGCGTTCAGGGTGAGATCGATATCGCCGCTCGTGACCTTGGATACGCCTACTGGCATCGGGCCGCCGCCAAAGCGGCGATGGCCGGAACTGGCATCGCCACTCGGGCGCAGGAACCAGACCACCAGCAAAACCAACAGCAGTCCCAGCAATATCCAAAGTACCCGCTGACCGCCGGGCAGGTGTGTGTCCGCCCAGCTGCCGGCCGAGCGCACCGTCTCCGGAATCTTGCGAAAACGGCCGCCGCCTATATCTGTCGTCTGATCGCTCACGGGAATCTCACAACCCAATCAATAAGTTACGTTCAAGGGTTCCATTGCCGGGAACCGGCAACAGGTCTTCAACGCGCGATCGGTGAACCCGCTCCACACAACCTGGCCGCGCGCAGGTCGGCACGCTCCTCATTACCAGACGTGCTGTGGGGAAATTTGTCGGAATTGTCGCGAAGTCTTATCCGCGCCGTTCATCTCGGCGGCCGAAAAAGGATTGAAACCGGCGCTCCAGCCAATTCCAGTCCAGAGCCAGATGGAACCAGCCGGTTACAGCGGCCAAGTCGAGAACATACAGATAGCGATAATCGCAGGCGATCGAGATGGCGAAGAAGCTCGCTGTATAAAGAAGTGCGGATAGCTGGAGCGCCGCAATCGCGATATCGGCGTCCCGCCGCCGACGCACAAGCAGGATCCAGGCTGCCATCAACGCCAGCACCGCGAACAGCCCATGTTGAAATATTGGCGTGCCGTTGAACGCGGTACCGTAGGTTTGCAGGGCATCGTCCCGATCGTCCCAGCGCGCATCCATGTCGACCGCATCGAGTTCGCCCTGCGGGCCCTGCACGCCGACCGTGAACGGCAGGCACTTCTCGATATCCGGCGTGAACAGCACCCAGCTGAAAATCTGCGCCCGCGACGACAGATAGATAAGCGGGTGGTGAAGAATCAGGCTCAGCCACTGCGCGCGCAGAGCCGGTGGCGGGACCGCCGTCAGCGCCGCTTGAAATGGCGGCGATGCTGCCAGCGTGTCATTGCGCTGGGGTGTGTAGAGACGCACGCCATCGCCGCGCATCTCCCGCGCCAGCGCAGGATCCTGTTTGTCGAGAACATCGAGCGGCAAAGCGGGCGTTGCGGCAAGCATCGCGACAATGTCGTAGGCTTGCAAAAGCCGGAACTGGCGCGCGCCGCCATATTCCCGGGTGAGACGCGTACCCAGCGCGACGTTTGCAGCGGTAAGCAGGACGACTGCGACTGCAAATGCCGCGGCGCCCCAGAGCGCGGCATTTCGAAGACTGAGCCCTTCAAGGCGTTTTGAGATCCAGGCGAACGCGACGATCCCGCCAAGCAGCAGCAATATCCCGTTCTGTCGCGCCAACGACGCTAACACCAGCAACACAAGCGCAGCGCTCAGCCATGCATATCGTGTTCCCGTACGCCGCCAGGTGGAAACGGCGCAGGCCAGTGCGACAAAGCCGGCCACGCCGGTGGCAGCAAAGAGGACATCCTTCCAGACAATCCCCGGATAGATCAGATATTGCGGCGTGAACGCCACCCCCAGGGCCAGAGCCGCGGCGGCCCAAGCAGGCGAGCGCGCCAAGCGCATCAACGCCCAAAGGCTCCCGTAAATCAGAAGGGTATCGAGAACGACAAAAAGGGCCGTGCCCGGCAGGATGGCGTCCAGCAGCCCCAGCAACCAGGACATCACCGGCGGGTGCCAGCCCGCATAGGCCTCAGCCCGCCCCTCCGCCAGCTGAATTACAGAGTCGTAAGACATGTGGCCCGGCAGGTTGGCCGCCAAAGAAAAGACAAATCCGGCGAAGATAACCCCCGCCGTCGCTTTAGCGCCGGTTGAATCTTTGGAAGCCAGCGTCATCTATGCTCGGGCTTTCGCGGTTGATCTGGACTAAAATAGAAGGCGGTTTTCCGGCTTGGCGCCGGTTGGATCATCATGACAAAGAAGCCTGTCTTTTTCGACGCCTCCGGCAAGCGCGCGGCGCGTATTTCATTCATCGGCTGGATTGCTGTCATCGTCAGCGTGGTGCTGGGGGGCGCATTCGTAGCCAGCCTCCTTGCCGTACCCCGCGAAGCGATCCTTCACCTGCCCGGCCGCATCACCGCGATCCACCAGCCCGAATTGGAAAAAAAGGCGGTCGCGCCAGGACTTCTCAAGTCGGCGGAGCAATTGGCCGAAGCGGCCCGCATCCGAAAAGCCGAGCGCCAACATGCCCGCCGGCTGGCCAAAGCGCATGAGCGCCGCAAGGCCGCTGCGGAGACATTGCTTCCGCAACGAGGGCGTCCGCTCTCGACGGCCTTCTTTCCGAACTGGGAAGCCTCCGCCTACGACTCGTTGCGCGTTGCGCTGCCCAAGCTCGACTGGGTGATGCCGACCTGGATCAGCCTGCAGGGTCCGAAGCTGGACCTCAAAGACGGATATAACCAGCGCGTCTATGACCTCATCCGCCGTAATAAGAAGAGCATCGCAATCCTGCCAACCGTACAGAACGCGACGCTTGGCGTGTGGGACGGCAAGGGCATGGCGGCGCTGCTTGCCGACAAGAAGCGCAGCGATGCGCTCGTCAAACAACTCGTGGACTATCTCGCCAAGCGCAAGCTTGACGGCGTGGTGATGGATCTTGAGTCCCTGCCGGACGCTTCCTACGGCAACTACGGCATGTTCCTTCGCAATTTGCGCAAGGCATTCAAGGCGCATGGCTGGATCGTGGTTCTGGCTTCGCCCGTCTCGAACGACAAATGGCCCTGGGCCGCATTCGAGAACGACGTCGATTACACGATGCTCATGGCGTATGACGAACACACCACGCCGCACGCGCCGGGCAGCATCGCGGGCCAGTCCTGGTACGAGAATATCATCGACAAGCGGATGAAGCTTCTCAATCCGGCCAAGACCATCGTCGCGTTGGGATCCTACGCTTACGACTGGAACGGCGACGACGTGAACAGCCTCGCCTTCGAGGAAGCCGTAATCGCCGCACATGACAGCGGCGCGCAGGTCACGTTCGACGACGCGACCAACAACCCGCACTTCTCCTACAAGGAAGACGACGGCACGACGCACGATGTTTGGCTCCTCGATGCCGTGACGGCTTACAACCAGATCCATGCGGCCGATATCTATCGGCCCGCCGGCTACGCGGTGTGGCGGCTTGGCAGCGAAGATCCGTCCATCTGGTACGTGATGGGCCAGCCTTATGACTCGCCTGCACCCGACGCGCTCCACCATATCCCGATCATCGAAGACATCGACTACGAAGGTTCCGGCGAGATTTTCGAAGTCGTTGCGCACCCGCAATCGGGCGCCCGCACGTTCGAGATCGACAAGAAGTTCGGCGATATCGACGACGAGTCTTATACCAAGCTGCCGACGGGCTACGTCATCCAGCAATTCGGCGCGGCGAAGAAGAAGATCGCACTGACCTTCGATGACGGGCCGGACCCGGAATGGACGCCCCAGATCCTCGACATTCTCAAACGGGAAAAGGTGCCGGCCACCTTTTTCGTGATCGGCGCCAATTCGGAAGCCAACCCCGAACTCGTCAAGCGTATCCTTGCGGACGGCAATGAGATTGGCAGCCATACCTACACTCACCCCAACCTGTCCGACATTCCGCCGGAAGCGGTGTCGCTGGAGCTGAACGCAACGCAGCGATTGCTGGAAGCACTAACTGGACGGTCGGTTCGCTTCTTTCGCCCACCCTATCTGGGTGACGCCGAACCGACCGATGCCGACCAGATCGTGCCCGTCGAGGTTGCTCAGAGCATGGGCTACATCGCGGTGGGTGAGCATGTCGATCCTGTCGATTGGGCGCTGCCCGGTGCTGGAAAGATCGTCCAGCGCACGCTCGATCAGGTGCACGGTGCGAAATCGGACAGCCCGCGCAACATTATCCTTCTGCACGATGCCGGCGGCGACCGTTCGCAAACCGTGGAGGCCCTACCGGCCATCATCGAAAAGCTGAAGGCGCAAGGCTACCAGTTCGTCACGGTCTCGAATCTTGCGCGCATGACGCCCGACCAGGCGATGCCCCCGCTGCCAGCAACCATCTCTCTGCTCACCGATCGTGTGGTGTTTTTGTCTCTCTCCTTCTTCGGAAAGATTCTCTATTTCTGCTTTCTGGCCGCGATCTGGCTTGGCGTTTCGCGCCTGCTCTTCCTTGCGGGATTGAGTATATGGAATCGGCGCGCGGAAAAGCTTGCGCAGGCCGCGCCGCCCAAGCGCGATCCGTTCCACGTTTCGGTGATCGTACCCGCTTACAACGAGGAAGGCGTTATCACGCACACGGTGAACGGCATCCTGGGAAGCACCTATCGCGATCTCGACATTATCGTGATCGACGACGGATCGAAGGATCGAACCTTTGAAGTGCTCACCGAAAATTTCGGCGCCAATCCGAGAGTCGAGCTCATCTCCGTTGCAAATGGCGGCAAAGCGAACGCGCTCAACACCGCGCTCGCGCGGGCGAAGGGCGACGTGGTTGTGGCGCTGGACGCCGACACGCAGTTCGAGCGCGATACCATCGCGCGGCTGGTGCGCTGGTTCTCCGACGAAACGATCGGGGCGGTCGCCGGCAACGCGAAGGTGGGAAACCGCATCAACATGATCACGCGCTGGCAAGCGCTGGAATATGTCGTCGCGCAGAATCTGGAGCGCCGCGCCCTCGCCGCCCTCGGAACGCTGACGGTTGTTCCGGGCGCTGTCGGCGCCTGGCGCAAGAGCGTCTTGATGCAGCTTGGCGGCTTCCCGGCGGATACACTCGCGGAAGATCAGGATCTGACCATTGCTGTTCAACGCGCGGGCTACGAAGTGAAGTTCGACAGTTCTGCCGTCGCGTGGACCGAAGCGCCGGCGACGGTGCGCGGTCTTGCCAAGCAACGCTTCCGCTGGGCGTACGGCACGCTGCAGTGCCTGTGGAAATATCGCGGCATGACGTTCAACCCGCGCTACGGCTCTCTGGGCACAATCGCACTGCCCCAGGTCTGGATGTTCCAGATCCTGCTCACGGCCTTTGCGCCGCTCGCCGATTTGCTGCTGCTGTGGCAGTTGATCTGGCAGGGCCTTGCCTATCTCGAGCACGGCGCGGAGTTCCGCAACACCGATCTGATCACGGTCGGCATCTACTACCTCGTATTCGTGGTCGTGGATTTGTTCGCCGCGATCTTCGGCTTCCTGATGGAGCGCCGGGAAAATTGGAGTCTTCTCTGGTGGCTGCCGCTGCAGCGCTTCGGCTATCGCCAGATCATGTACTACGTCGTCGTGCGCTCCATTCTCACCGCGATCCGTGGACCATCGGTTGGATGGGGAAAGCTGGAGCGCGCCGGAACGGTAAAAGTGGCGCACCAGGAACTGACGCACGAAGTGTAGACCTGCGCCCTCTTTCGCGGGACATTGCTGCCCTTGCATGAAGGGGAGTAAGTCCATGCGTTCCATTATCCGTCTCATCGCCGCGGCAGGCGTTGCTTTTGCCAGTGCAAGCGCAGCGCAGGCACAGAGCGAAGCGAAGTTCCCGCACAAGGAAGGCGACTACGTCGTCAAGAATTTCAAGTTCGACGATGGCGAGACGCTGGCGACGCTACGGCTTCACTACACGACCCTGGGCAAGCCGGTGCGCGACAAATCGGGCCGCGTGACCAATGCCGTTCTCATCATGCATGGCACCGGCGGCAGCGGGCATCAGTTCTTCCGGCCGCAATTCGCCGATGTGTTGTTCGTGCCCGGCGGGCTGCTCGACATCAACAAGTACTACATCATCCTGCCGGATGAGATCGGCCATGGAAAATCGTCCAAGCCCAGCGACGGGATGCATACGGCGTTTCCGAACTACGACTACACCGACATGGTGAAGGCCGACTACGCGCTCGTCACCAAGGGGCTGAACGTCAACCACCTGCGCCTTGTCATGGGCACGTCCATGGGCTGCATGCATTCCTTCATGTGGGGCGAGATGTGGCCCGACTTCATGGACGCGCTGATGCCGCTCGCGTGCGAGCCAACGCAGATCGCGGGGCGCAACCGCATGTGGCGCAAGATGATCATCGACGGCATCCGCAGCGATCCGGCCTGGGACGGCGGCGAATACAAGACCGAGCCGCAGGAGGGCCTGCGCATCGCCGCCGACATGCTGGTCATCGCGGGTAGCGCCGCGCACCAGATGCAGAAGAGCTGGCCGACGCGCGACGAGGCCGACAACGCGCTGACCGATCTGACGACGAAATACATGGCGGAGATGGATGCAAACGACATTCTCTACCAGGTCGGCGCCTCGCGCGATTATGACCCGTCCGGCAAGCTGGAGGACATCAAGGCACCGACCATGTGGGTGAACTCCGCGGACGACTTCATCAATCCGCCGGATCTTGGAATCGCGGAAGGCTTCGCCACGCGCAATCCGAAGATCAAATATGTCGTGATCCCCACATCGGATCAGACACACGGCCACGGCACCCATACCTGGGCGGCTGTCTGGCATGATCAGATGGCAGAGCTTCTGAAGGAAACGGAGAAGTAGATCAGCTCATGCAACAGCCGGAACGGGATGCGAAACCGCCTGTGATGCAGGCGCAATCCTCTCCCATGTCGGCCGATAGCTGCTCGAAATACATTTCCAGCGCATCGCGCACCAGTTGGTGGCGGCTCAATCCGGTCTTCACCGCGGCAATTGCGAGCCGTTCGTGCTCGACATGTGAGAGCGCGACGAAGAGCTTTTTTTGTCGCGAAGGATCGTGCTGCGCCTGTGCGTCTTGATCGGCTTCCGGCGGATGTGGAGCCGGGGCTTGATGCACAGGCCGGGGCTGTTCCACCGCCGCATGGCCATAGGACGACGGCAGCGGCATGACCGACGCCATGGTGGACGGCATGGCGCTGCCCTTGCGCGCCAGGAGGCTGGCTGTGATCGGCGCAAACCGGCTCATCGGCCGCCTCCGTTGTCATAGGAAGGCCGGTCGGTGGCGCGGCGTCCAAACGAATGACTACGGCGCTCGCCGTTGCCGAAGTGATGCGGCATCTGCCCCGCGCGGCGATCCACGCCGGAGCGGCGGTCGATGCCATCGGGGAATGGCGGCTTTTCCATCGTCACGATCGCAGCATCATTCGCCGGAAGCGCCGGCAGCGGGATGTTCTGCGTCATCGCGGGTGGTGCCGGCGGTGACCATTCCGGTTCCGGCTCGATGATTTCATCGTAGTCTGCGACCGTTTCGCTCGCGCTGAGGGCGCTGACCGCGAAGTGCTCCGGCCGCTCGGGGACAATCTTATCGTCGTTTGTGAGACGCGAGAGGCGGTCCTGCACATAGAGCCACAGGTCGCGGATTTCTTTCGAAGACTGCGATTTCGGCGCGGCTTCGCCGACCGTGCGGCCGTCAGTCATACTCGCCGCGAAGTCCACGCGATGATGCAGGGTGACCGGCGCGACTGTGCCGTGTTGCGACAGCGCCACCGCGGCCTCGCCCGTGATGCGCGCACGAGCGGTGGCACCGTTCACCACGAAAACGAGCGGCTTGCCGCACTTCTCGGCGATATCGACTGTGGCGCCGACAGCGCGCAGATCGTGCGGGCTTGGCCGGGTCGGTACCAATACCAGATCGGCATGGGCAACGACGCGCGCGATGGAGGCGGTGATGGCGGGCGGCGTGTCGATCACAACAAGCTTCATGCCGGCCTTCTCGAGATGGTCCAGCGCCTCGTCGAGTTCGAGCACACCAACCTGCGCGAAATGCGGCGCCGGCGCCTCGCGCGCGTTCCACCATTGGGCGAGCGAACCTTGTGGATCGGTATCGATCAGCGCGACGGGGCCGATACCGGCTTTGTCCGCCTCGACCGCAAGATGGCCGGACAACGTGGTTTTGCCCGAACCGCCCTTTTGCGAGGCCAACACGAGCACATGCATGCGGTCTTTCCGCCGCGGCATAAAGCTTTCGCTCAAGGCAAATCTCCCAGCCAAACCCGGCGCATGGACCGGTATGCCATTCTTGGCAGGAACAGATTGCGCGCCGCTGAAATCGAACGCGTGCAATTGCATCGATTTGTGCGAGAGTTTTCATCGAAAGCCGCGCGACCCAGCATGGTTGACGCCGCGAAACCATAGGGAGACTGCCATGCCGCGCCTGCACGAAGTGCCCAAAGCCGACGTTCATCCTGCCGGCCAGCGCATCTACAAGCTTCTGTTCGGCGACCGCGATCCGGTGAAGGAGCCAGGCACAGCCACAGGCACGCCTGGCAATTGGTGGACGGTGTTCGCAGGATCGCCCGATGTCTTCGATCATTGCGTGTCAGGCTTTGCGCTGTACCGCGATCCCAAGCGCAAGCTCGATCCCAAGCTGCGCGAGCTGGGACAAACCCGCGTCGGCTGGGCCCGCGGCAGCCAGTTCGTCTATTCGCAGCACTGCAAGGCGTGCCGCGGGGTCGGCATCCCCGAAGAGAAGATCGCCGCCATTCCCCATTGGCAGGTGGCCGATTGTTTCGAGCCGGTGGAGCGCGCGCTGCTTGCCTATACCGATGCGCTGGTGCTGATGGGCGGGCGCGTGGCGGACGGCATCTTCGATGCGATGAAGAAGCATCTTTCGGAAGAAGAAATACTGGAGTTCACCTACATCACGTCGCTCTTCATGCCGTCACGACCAAGGCGCTCAAGCTGGAATATGACGACGTGCCGGAGCGCATCGTGGAAGTGGCCGCACCGGCCGACGCGAAGGGCGACCCGATGGGACTGATCGACCGCAGATGACAGAGACACTTGATGCGCTGCTGAACCAACCCGGCATCCTCGTTGTACCGGGGGCGCAGGATCCGTTGTCGGCACGCATCGCGGCGCGCGCCGGTGCGAAGGCGGTCTATATGACCGGCTTCGGCGTGGCGGGCGCGGGTTTCGGCGTGCCGGATATCGGACTTGTCAGCGCGGAGCAGATGGTCGAGCGCGTACGCGTCATAGCCGGAAGCATCGCGCCGCTGCCGTTGATTGCCGATGGCGACAATGGACATGGCGGGCCGCTGAATGTGATGCGGCTCGTTCGCGCCTATGAACAGGCGGGCGCGCAATGCATCCAGCTTGAGGACCAGGTCTCGCCCAAGCGCTGCGGCCACATGGAAGGCAAGGAAGTGATCGCGCTGGCCGACGCCGCCGCGAAAATCCGGGCGGCCGCCGAAGCGCGCAATTCCAAAACCTTCAAGATCATGGCGCGCACCGATGCGCGGGCGACGCACGATCTGGACGAAGCGCTGCGCCGGGGCGAGGCGTTTCTGAAAGCCGGCGCGGATATTCTTTTCATCGAAGCACCGCGCAGCGAAGACGAGCTTGCGAAGGTGGCGGAGACATTCAAAGGCACGCCGCTCCTGGCCAATCTGGTGGAAGACGGCAAGACGCCGATGCTCTCGCCCGACGCGCTGCAGCAGATGGGCTACAAGATTGCGCTCTATCCGATCAGCGCCCTGCTCGCCTCCGCCGCCGCGCTCGAACAGGTCTATGCAAAGCTGCTTGGCGGGACGGCAACGGCCCGCGAGCGGGTGACGTTTTCGCAATACAACGATATCGTTGGACTGCCCGATTTTCTCGCAACTGCGAAGAGGTTTGACGCATCTTGAGGCTAGCGGGCCTGCCATGCTGCGACAGTATGGTCCTGCAATAGCCACTCACGCGTTTTTTTGGCCGTTAAGCAATCAAAGCCGCCTGTAGTTCTTGTTCCGGCGCGGGCTGACCCTTAACTCTTCCCCATCGAAAAAGAAGGGGAGTCTTCACATGCTTCATCGCCGACAGATCCTGAAATCCGGCGTGGCCGCAGCCGCCGTCGCCGCCGTGGGCACGCCGCTGGCCCGCGCCGCGCAAGCCGCTGCAGGCAATGCCGGAGGCGCGGCGCTGAACAAGCTGTTCGACACCTTCATGTCCGAGGACCTCGACATGTCGCCCATCGGGGCGACGTTCCTGGGCATCGACACCGGCCCCCGCGCCAAGCAGCGTGGCGAGATCGGCGACAATTCGCTGGCCGGTTACCAGAAGCAGAAGGACCTCAACGCCAGCCAGCTTCAGCGCCTCAATGCCTTCGACGCCAAGTCGCTTTCGGGCATGGACGCGCTCAATTACGAGATCGTGCAATACGGTCTCGATATCCAGGCCGGCGACGACAAGAAATATCAATATGGCGGCACCGGCGCCGGCGCGCCCTATATCGTGAGCCAGCTCACCGGCACCTATCAGCAATTCCCGGACTTCCTCGCCAGCCAGCAGCCGGTGGAGAACAAGGACGACGCGGAATACTTCCTGCAGCGTCTCGACCAGGTGTCCACCGCGCTCGACAACGACAGTGACGTAGTCCGGCACGATGTGGCGCTGGGCGTCATCCCGCCGGACTTCGCGCTGGACAAGACACTGACGCAGATGACGGCACTGCGCGAGGTGGAAGCCGGCAAGTCGGTGATGGTCGAAGCGCTGGTCGCCAAGACCAAGGCAAAGAACATTCCGGGCGATTGGGAAGCGCGCGCCACCAAGATCGTGGCCGAGAAGGTCTATCCCGCGCTTGATCGGCAGATCGCGCTGGTCAAGGACATGCGCGCTAAGGCCGTGCACGACGCAGGCGTGTGGCGCCTTCCCAAGGGCCAGGAATATTACGCCGACAGCGTGATCGCCGCGACGACCACCAACATGACGCCGGAGCAGATTCATAAGACCGGACTCGACGTGGTGGCGGATTACACCGCGCGCATCGACGCACAGATGAAGACCCTGGGCCTGACGAAAGGCACGGTGGGACAACGCCTGCGCCAGATGTATGAGGACCCGAAGTTCCGCTATCCCAACACCGATGCGGGCAAGGAAAAGCTGCTGGCGGATCTTAACGAGAAGATCCAGAAAGTGCGCGCGCGCCTGCCGGAGTTCTACGGTGTGCTGCCGAAGGCCGATCTCGTCATCAAGCGCGTGCCGAAGGCGACGGAAGCGGGCGCGCCGGGCGGCTACTACAATCCGGGTTCGCTCGATGGCAAGCGGCCGGGCATGTACTACATCAACCTGCGCGATACCGCCGAAGTGCCGAGCTGGACGCTGTCCACGCTGAGCTACCACGAAGGCATTCCGGGCCATCACATGCAGCTTTCCATTCAGCAGGAAACCGATCTGCCACTGATCCGCAAGGTTTCGGGCTTCACGGCCTATGTCGAGGGCTGGGCGCTTTATTCGGAGCAGATGGCCGACGAGATGGGCATGTATGCCGACGATCCGTGGGGCCGCATCGGCTACATGCATGATGCGATGTTCCGCGGCGTGCGCCTCGTCGTGGACTCCGGCATGCACGCGATGAAGTGGAGCCGCGAAAAGGCGGTGAAGTACTACACCGACACCCTGGGCGATCTCGACGCATCGGCGATCACCGAAGTGGAACGCTATTGCGTATGGCCGGGACAGGCCTGCGCCTACATGGTGGGCAAGCTGCACATCCTGGCGCTGCGCGAGAAGGCGAAAACGGCGCTGGGGCCGAAGTTCGACATCAAGCAGTTCCACAAGGCGATCCTGGTCTGCGGCGCCGTTCCGCTCGCAGTGCTCGACAAGGTCGTCGACCGCTACATCGCGGAAGCCAAGGCCGGATAAGAAGTTTCGCAAGTTTGAAATGCAAAGCGGCGGGACGGCGACGTCCCGCCGTTTTTCTTTGCCCGCGCCGCATCGCACGTCTCTGATTGAGCATCGTGGGGGCACTGGGCTGGTTGGGTGTTTCCCTCAACACCGGGCGCAATATGCGGCGCCACCCGTCCAGGCTGCGGCTTACATCCAAAGTGCGCAAGCGGGACGGGGCTATGATCGGTCTTCCAGCCTATCCGGCGGTCGCATGCGTCAGCAGCGGAGCGCGCCAGCAAGCAGGCCGAAAGCGATCAGGGTGAGGGGAAGTTAGCGATTGGGCATGGTGGTCCTTCAAGGTTTTGCACGCGGAGGCGCGGAGCCGCGGAGGTTCTT